>Ga0210009_1000400_pt1 | contig 50145 bp, 49 predicted proteins | sample CryGeyCG2114_065_FD_185457 | JGI IMG/M metagenome (GOLD analysis project Ga0210009, IMG submission 185457) | Groundwater microbial communities from aquifer - Crystal Geyser CG12_big_fil_rev_8/21/14_0.65 (SPAdes) (version 2) | ecosystem: Environmental > Aquatic > Deep subsurface > Groundwater ...
AGATACAAAAAAGGCTTATTGAAACAGTTTTCAATAAGCCTTTTAAAATCAATCAATAAAGTACTGTTATACAGTTCATTACAATAGATTTAACGAGAATTTACCAACTATTTTTGGCCATTAAATCTCATAATCTCTAAATTTAAAGTAAATTCTTCTATCTCCTGAATTTCTGGAATGTAGTTTAATAGTCCAGAATTTCCCAAGTTTATCTCCCCCTTCACCAGGTGACGGGGTACTCACTGCAAGTGAGCACCAGTGGGCTTACCGTTCGCCAAAGGCAAGCACCAGTTACCACAGTGGCGAAGTAGTGGCGAAGTGAGTGCCAGTGGGGTTTCGCTCATTTATGCTCAATATTGCTCTTCTCACAATCCTGGTGAAAAATGGATACTTACCTACCAAACTAATACAGTATGGGAGGCTCTGTATAATTGCAATAAGCTGCGATTTCGGCTGCTATATTCAAAATCTCAATATCCCAAAGACCTTTTCTTCTTTGCACCACCAAATATCAACAGGGTCAGTTACATCTCTGATACTATCCCTATAGAGAGCTATTGATATGTAATCATCCCCTTTACTAATCAGCTTATATCCGAAGAATTTGTCCTTGTTGATCGATAGTTCTTTCTTATTTAAAGTGAAAAAACCGTCTTGACTAACACGGTAGACCGTGTCTTGTTCTTGTAAAATGTAGAGAGAACTAAAGAGGGTATCATTAGTATAGTTGACATAGACTTCTCCTACCACCTCTTTGGTTTTATCATCTTTGAACTGATGGATTGGCTTCAACTCTTGTACAAGATTCGATACAGATAATAAGTCCTTTTCATTCTTTGCCGAAGTATGATTACAGGAACAAAGAACAAGCAATAAAAGGTACTTCATAGATTTTCTCATCATAACTACTTTTTAAATATCAAATCTCAATTTATATTCCTAGTATACACTTTCCGCCCCTGCTGTTCCTCACCAACTGACCACTAATACCTAAGTTAGAAAGTCTATTCCAAAAATTCATTCCTCACCCACAGTAAGCTAGCAGTAAACAAAAAGCTTCTACCCTTTCGGATAGAAGCCTTATGAATGTAATTAACAAATAAACAGTATTTTAAATAATGGTGCTTAAGCCCATTTGAATATTGCTTTGTGTACCAGATTCTGAACCATCTAAAATATGGTTGACTATAAAGTCACCTACTCTGTCGGTGCCATAACCGTGTTCCTTTGCTAAATCTTCAGTCACCAATCCATTTCGTAAAGAAGCTTTAACGGCTTGTCTTACTTCAATGGCTTCGTCAATCAAATTCAAATGATCCAATAGCATTGCCACGGATAAAATCGTAGCAATTGGATTGGCGATATTCTTTCCTGTGGCTTGAGGGTAAGAACCGTGAATAGGCTCAAACATGGCCGTTTTATTGCCTACCGAAGCTGATGGCAATAAACCCAACGAACCACCAATAACCGAGGCTTCATCTGAAATGATATCACCAAACATGTTCTCGGTTAAAATCACATCGAAATGACGTGGGTTTTGGATCAGCTGCATCGCAGCATTGTCAACAAACATGCAATCCAAAGTAACATCTGGATAATCTTTGGCCATTGCAGTTACTTTTTCGCGCCAAAGGCGAGAAGTTTCTAAAACATTGGCTTTGTCTATCAGCGTAATTTTCTTCTTTCTATTTTGAGCCGCTTTGAAAGCTAATTCTGCAATGCGCTCAATTTCAGCATAAGAGTAAGTGCAGTTATCAAATGCAGTGTCCGCTGTCCTTCCTTTTTCACCAAAGTAAATTCCCCCGGTCAACTCTCTATACACCACAAAATCAACCCCGATTATGCGCTCTGTTTTTAATGGCGACATGTGTAAAAGGCTTTCATAGGCCGTTACAGGGCGGATATTAGCAAAAAGCCCAAGCTCTTTTCTCAGTTTCAAAAGCCCTTGTTCTGGTCTTACTTTGGCCGATGGATCATTGTCGTATTTCGGGTGACCAATTGCACCAAAAAGAAAAGCATCCGATCTTCTGCACACCTCTAGGGTTTCATTTGGTAATGGATTCCCTGTGGCATCGATTGCCGCAGCTCCTACCAAAGCATATTCGTACTCAAATTGATGATTAAATTTTGAGGCAATAGCATCCAACACTTTCTTGCCTTCCGCTACTACTTCCGGCCCGATCCCATCGCCCGGAAGCATTCCGATTTTCTTCTTAACTCCCATTATATTGTAATTGCGCTGGCCTCGAAGGCCGTTATTTCTTCCTTAATGCTTACCAAGTAATCGATATCATCATAACCATTGATCAAACAAACCTTTTTGTAAGGGTTCACTTCAAAAGTTGCTTTCTTTCCGTTGAACTCAATCTCTTGAGATTCTAAATCCACTTGCACTTCTGTGCTAGGATCAGCCTTAACGGCAGCCAATAATCCCTGAAGATATTCCTCAGATACCTGAACAGGCAGCAAGCCGTTGTTCAAGGCATTTCCCTTGAATATATCAGCAAAGAAACTCGATACCACCACTCTGAACCCGTAATCGTACAATGCCCAAGCGGCATGCTCTCGCGAAGAACCACAACCGAAATTCTTACCTGCAACCAAAATACTACCCGCGTAAGTGCTATCATTCAACACGAAATCCTTTTTAGAATTATCGTTATTATATCGCCAATCTCTGAACAAATTATCGCCAAAACCTTCTCGCGAAGTGGCTTTTAGAAAACGCGCAGGGATGATTTGATCGGTGTCAATATCCTCATTCGCCAATGGAACTGCGCTGCTAATTACTTTAACTACTTTTTCCATTTCAATTTAAAAATTCGGTGATGTCTACGATTTTACCTTGTACTGCGGTGATGGCCGCTACTAATGGGCTTGCTAAAAGTGTTCTCGCCCCAGGGCCTTGTCTTCCTTCAAAATTTCGGTTAGAAGTTGAGACACAATAAGCACCAGCAGGTACTTTGTCTTCATTCATCCCTAAACAAGCAGAACAGCCTGGTTCTCTAAGTTCAAAGCCCGCCTCCTTTAGAATTAAATCCAATCCTTCGGCTATGGCTTGCTTTTCAACTTGCTTAGAGCCCGGAACGATCATCGCCTGCACATGCGCAGCTCGTTGCTTTCCTTTGACATAGTTCGCTACAACGCGTAAATCTTCGATCCTTGAGTTCGTACAGCTACCAATAAAAACATGGCTTATTTCTTTACCCAATAATGATTCACCTGGTTTGAAACCCATGTAATTCAAGGCTTTATGGTAGCTATCTTGACTCGCCAAACCCAATGTTTCTGGAATAGTGCCCTTGATTTTGATGCCCATACCTGGATTGGTACCATAGGTAATCATGGGCTCAATATCTGCTGCTGGAAAGTTATATTCAAGATCAAAAGTAGCATCAGCATCTGTATGCAAGGTTTCCCAATAAGCAACGGCCTTTTCGAAGGCTTCTCCCTTAGGTGCAAATTCTCTTCCCTTGATATAATCGAAGGTAGTTTGATCTGGCGCAATCATTCCGCCTCTAGCTCCCATTTCGATACTCATGTTGCATATGGTCATTCGAGCTTCCATCGATAAGCTTTTGATGGCTGAACCAGCATACTCAACAAAGTAGCCCGTACCACCAGCCGCAGTCAATTGACTTATGATATAAAGAATGATGTCTTTTGCCGAAACGCCTTTATTCAACTCACCATCTACTGTAATGCGCATGGTTTTAGGTCGAGATTGAAGCAAACACTGTGAAGCCATGACTTGCGCCACTTGGCTGGTTCCAATTCCAAAAGCAATGGCTCCAAATGCTCCATGGGTTGAGGTGTGTGAATCGCCACAAACCATAGTTCTGCCTGGCAATGTAATGCCCAACTCTGGCCCTATTACATGCACAATGCCTTGAAACGGATGACCGAGTCCATAAAGTTCAACCTTATGTTTTGCGCAGTTTTCGAGGAGTTTGTCTACCTGAAGTCTAGAAAGTGCGTCTTTAATCGGCAAATGCTGATTTTCTGTAGGAATATTGTGATCTGGAGTAGCCACAATCTTATCTCTTCTGAAAAGTTCAAGACCTCTGGCCTCCAATTCAGCAAAAGCTTGTGGACTTGTTACTTCATGAATCAGATGTCTGTCAATGTAGAGTACATCAATTCCTCCTTCGATTTGTTTCACCACATGGGCGTCCCAAACCTTATCAAATAATGTTTTTGCCATGTTTATACCGCTACTTTGTGATTTAAAGAAGCCAGTTCATTCAAGTCTTCATCAAATACTTCTTTTTTCTCATCTGCTACTTTTACAAAGTCAGCATAAACAATATCAAGTTCATCGCGTGTCAATTCAAACCCTATGAGTTTCAACCTGTAGGCCAATGCTGCTCTTCCGCTTCTGGCAGTGAGAACAATCGAAGAGTGGTCAACTCCCACTTCCTTCGGATCAATAATTTCGTAAGTATCTCTTCGCTTGATCACGCCATCTTGGTGAATTCCTGAAGAATGTGCAAAAGCATTTGCTCCAACAATCGCCTTATTCGGTTGAACCGGCACACGCATGGTCTCAGAAACATACCTCGAAATGGCATTCAATTGTTTGGTATCGATATTAGTCGTTTTTTTCAAATAAGGATGTTGCTTTAAAACCATCACTACTTCTTCTAAAGCCGTATTTCCTGCTCTTTCACCAATTCCGTTGATAGTACACTCAATTTGCGTAGCCCCATTAATTACACCAGCAATGGAATTGGCGGTGGCCATCCCTAGATCGTTATGGCAATGAGTTGAAAGGGTTACATTGTGAATGCCCTTTACATTTTCGGCCAAGTATTTAATCTTAGCTCCATATTCTTCGGGCAGGCAATAGCCAGTTGTATCCGGAATATTGAGTACCGTGGCGCCTGCTTTAATAGCTGCTTCGCAAATGCGCGCTAAGTATTCATTTTCAGTTCTTCCGGCATCTTCAGCATAGAATTCAACGTCTTCAACGTATTTTTTGGCCAAAGCCACAGCAGCAACGGCACGCTCTAAAATCTTATCTTGGGTACTATTAAGTTTGTATTTGATATGAGATTCTGAAGTTCCAATCCCCGTATGAATTCGCGGTTTTTTGGCGTATTGAACTGCTTCAGCAGCCGTAGTAATGTCCTTCTCAACAGCCCTGCTCAACCCGCAAACCGTAGCGTTTTTCACAAGTTTCGCGATAGCGACTACAGAGTCGAAATCTCCCGGACTTGAGATTGGAAAGCCTGCCTCGATCACATCTACGCCAAGCGCCTCAAGTCTTTCGGCCACTTCTAATTTTTCTTTGGTATTCAATTTACAACCCGGCACTTGCTCACCATCTCGAAGAGTTGTGTCGAAGATTTGTATTTTTTGTTGATCCATCGTTTATTTGGTCTCCTTATTTTTACGCTTTACTTCTTCTTTATTCTTTATTGAATATATGTGAGGCCTTATGGCAGGCCAAAGCATTAGCCAAGGCTTCTACTATTTTTAATAAAAGTCTTGTAATAGCATGTTATTGATTATCAATTAATTGAGGTGAAGAAAATACAATGGCTAACGTAAAGAATGACCCCCTTTTTGAGCTTATAAAATCTCTGACAAAATCAGAGAAACGACATTTTAGAATGTTCGTGAATCGAAGTGGCAGTTCAGAAGATGTGAAGTTTGTGATGCTTTTCGATGCCATGGAATCGGCAAAGACTTATGACGACAAACTTATTTTAGAAAAAGTTAAGAGCATTAAGAGAGAACAATTCTCTAACCAGAAGGCAAATCTCTATAAACAAATACTCTCAAGTTTAAGGCATTTTCACATCGGCCATAATACGGATATTCAACTCCGTGAAATCTTAGATCATGCCAAAATTCTATACAATAAAGGCTTCTATAAACAGGCATTAAAGCTTTTAGAAAGAGGGAAAATCCAAGCCAAAGATGCGAGGTACTTTACCATCGCATTGGAGTTTATGGAATTCGAAAAACTGATCGAATCTCAATACATCACAAGAAGCATAGAAACCAGGGCCGAAGAACTTACTCAAGAAGTCAATGAAACCAGTGCGATTATCGTATCTGGGCATTCACTATCGAACCTTACTCTGAGTTTATATGGCCTTTTCTTGCAAAAGGGATACGCGAAAAGCGAAGCAGATTTTAATGAAGTCACACTTTTCTTCAAATCTAATTTGCCTGATGTAAAGTTAGAAAACCTGAGTTTCTACGAGCAATTGTACTACCATCAAAGCCATGTTTGGTACAATAACATTGTTCAGAATTTCCCCAACTCCTACCGCCATGCCTTGGCTTGGGTAGATCTATTCAAGTCTAATCCTGACATGATTACGAAGCAGTTGTCATTGTATATTAAAGGATACAGGCATTTGTTGGGGTCACTGTTTCAGCTTCAGTATTATTCTAAATTTTGTGAGATTCTCGCTGAAATAGATGCCTTGGCCAAGGATGAAAACGTGGTCAAAGACTTGAACACCGAAGCCTTGATATTCAAGTTTTTATGGATTTCTAAAATCAATAAGCACTTTATGGAAGGTAGTTTCGAAGATGGAGTGGAACTGATCCCTAAACTGCTTAAAAAACTTAAGGAATTTGAAAATAAGATCGACCCTGAGCGAGTGCTGATGTTTTACTATAAAATTGCCTCACTCTATTTTGGCAATGGTGATTTTAGAAAGGCCATTTTTTACCTTAATCAAATCATTTACTTTAAGGATGTTAGCCTGAGAGAGGACATCCATTGCTTTGCTAGAATACTAAATTTGATCGCCCACTTCGAGGATGGCCAAGACTTCCATTTAGAATACCAGATCAAATCTACGTTCCAATTTATAGGCAAAATGAACGACCAACAGGCCGTACAAAAGGAGATTTTTCAGTTTCTGAGAAGAACAGGCAAGATTAAACCAGACGAATTGAGACTGGAGTTTCAAAGCCTGCATGATAGGCTTTCGGTACTTTATGACAATATCTATGAACGCAGGCCATTCTTGTACCTCGACATTCTATCGTGGCTACAAAGCAAAATAGAAAACAGGCCCGTCAAGGAAATTGTGAAAGAGAAATTCAAAAGCTTGAGATAATCTAAGCCTCAATTGCCTGAACGCTAAGACATTATTTTCACCAGTGCCTTATTGAAAACCTGGACTTCCTCGATCGTGCCCATGCTAATTCGGCACCAATCATTGTATGGCGGGAATGGCCTACCCACAAGCACTCCATTTTCAAGCATTTGCTTATTGAAAGTTTTTATGTCACGACCTGTTTTGAAAAAAATGAAATTCGTATTCGATGGAATATATTCTAAACCTAAACTGTCCATCGTTTTGTACATCAACTGCTTGCCTTCTTTCACCTTGTTCAAACTGAAATTGTAAAATTCATCGTCATTCAAGGCAGTCATCGCAGCTTGAAGAGCGAGCACATTAGAATTTGCGACAACGTTCTCTCTGATCTTATTGGCCAATTCAGGTTTCGCCACTAAATAGCCAACACGAAGCCCCGCCAAACCATAGACTTTCGAAAAAGTCTTCGACACAATCACATTTGCTCCTTCTTTCACCAAGGTGACCATCGAAGGATAATCTTTCTCTTCGATAAAATCATAATAGGCTTCATCGCTAAACACGATGGTTTTCTTAGATGCCGAAGTAACGAAATTGACCAGCTTATTCTTCTCCAATAAGGTTGAAGTCGGATTATTCGGGTTGCACAAGAAGATCAGTTTGGTTTTTGATGAAATGCGCCTTTCCATTTCATCTACATCATGGGTCAATTTATCATCTAAGTCTACCCAATTGACGGTGGCGCCCCATTGTTGTGCATAGCTCATCATGGCAAGGAAGGTAGGACGAGCTGCAATGATTTCTCCCCCATTGTTGGCGAAGGTCAATCCAGTCACTTTGAGTCCTTCAGTAGAACCACCACCAATCACAATGTGATCGCGGGTTACTCCTTCCTTCTTGGCAACCATCTCTGCTAATTCATCGATCAAACTGTCTGGGTAACGGCAACCCATATCAAAAGCTTCAGTCATGGCCTTTCTTACTTTAGCCGAAGGCCCAAAAGGATTCTCATTAAAATTGAGTTGAGCCGGCCCTGAAAATGGTCGCGGATTGAATTTCTCGATATCACTTTGGGTAAGTGTGGAAGCTACCGCAGTTCCTCCGAGTAAAGTAAGCGCGCTGAGTGCACCTCCTTTTTTAAGCCATGATCTCCGATCCATTATGATTTGGTTTAAGGTTGATTGAGGAAGTTAGTAAATAAAATGCAATAGTCTTCCTTCTGGAATTTTCAAGGTATCTCAAAAAATATGTACATACATGGAACTATATGTACATACATGTAGTTTAGCATTTGTACACTTTAAACTCAATTTTTAATTATGGAAAATAAAACCACATGGAAAATTGACCCTATGCATAGCGAGGTTCAATTCAAAGTAAAACATTTAGTGATCTCAACGGTAACAGGCTCTTTCAAGAGTTTTGAAGGCGGATTAGAAACAGCAGGAGACGATTTTAATGGCGCCAATGCTTCATTCAGCATTGCTACTTCTAGCGTGGATACCAATGTTGCTGATCGTGATGCACACCTTAAGAGCGGTGATTTCTTCGATTCAGAAAACTACCCTAACATGACCTTTAAAGGTGAATTGAAACAAAAGTCAGGTGATGATTTCAAATTGGTAGGTACTTTGACGATCAAAGACATTACCAAAGAAGTTGAATTGACCGTAGAACATGGTGGTGTAATGGTAGACGGTTATGGACAAACCAAAGCTGGTTTCGAAATTACTGGAAACATCAACCGCAAAGATTTTGGCTTAACCTGGAGCATGGTTACCGAAGCCGGTGGCGTAGTCGTTGGCGACAATGTAAAACTTCACTTGAATGTGCAGTTGGTTAAAGGGTAATTGAAAGCATTCCTGCAAAAAAGCAAAAGGCTACTTGAGTAATCAGGTGGCCTTTTTTAGTAGACATATGTTAATGATTTCAATCTGTGACGCATTGCGTCACGTTTTCATGTTCAGAAAAGATTAATTTGACCAAGCCAACTAGATTTTATAAGTCCAATTCTTCTGGTTCATCCGCTTCATTTAACTCCAAAGCCTTAACGGATTGAATGGCATTGCCGGCAATGCCTTTGATTGAGCCGTACATGTCGATGGTATTGGTGACCACTTTGTCGATTTGCTTTTCGCGTTCTTTCCAAATACGCTGCATGGCCCTTTTCTCTCCATCTAAGGCAATTTTCATCGAGGTAAAGCCTTCTACAATGGCCTCCACTTGCATTCTGAAAGTACTGCTGGTGAGGTAATCATACAGCATATGCATTTTATCACCTTTGTTCTCTTGGCTGCTCATCGCCATGCTCAATTGGACAATTGACTCGCGGAGTACAGCACAAAGGCCTTTGAACTCATCGTAATTACAAATCCAGATCCCATCTTTGAGTCCCATTCGGTCCATACCTGAAGGCATGACTTCGGTAACTAAGACACCGATATTGGCACCTTTTTCACGGATGTCATTTTTAAATTTTTCGATCCAACTCGGTTGGAAGTCTTTGGTGCGCTTACTTTCGTAATAGATGGTGCCGCAATTCTGGCGTGTTCTTGTATTTACCACTTGAATACAATCGCCACCTCTCGCCCCTTTTTTGATTTCTTCAATAGAATCTAAAGGAAACTGAGCAGTAAGCCATTCCTCGATGGCCAATTCTTGTACTTCGCCTTGCAGTTGCATAGAACCTTGCTCCTGCTTGCGCTTCATTTCTTCGGTCAGCCTTTTCTGATCTTCGAGCTGCTTCTGCATCTCCTTGAAACGGAGTTCATTCTTTTCTTCTTCAGATTTTCTGATCTTCTCCTTTTCAGCAATCAGCGTGGCATTTAGGTTTTTCTGTGCTTCGGCCTCGGCAATTTCTTTGAGCTCAGATTTCTCTCGTTTTAGCTTTTCAATCTCTGCTTTGGTCCGATTCAGCTCTTTGATCTGCTCTGATTTCTCGTTGAGTTCTTTTTGAAGTGTCTCAAATTGATCCAACTGCTCGGCCTTGAGTTGCTCTTTGAGCTTTTCTTCTATTGATTTTCTTTCTTCGCGAAGCTGCTTTTCTAACCTTTCCTTAAAAAGCTCATTGGCTTCTTTCTTCTTTAGCTCAAATTCTTCTTTGGCCTTGTTGAGTTCTTCGGCTTCGGATTGATGACGTTTACGTTCAGCCTCTAACTGTCCTTGGTATTTCCTTTTGATTTCATCTTCTAGCTGGTGGGCTAAAATATCTTGCACATCGATTGAAGTACCGCAATTCGGACATTTGATTTGAGTGTTGTTTGCCATTTTTTAATCTTATTCCTTCGCTATTACTTTTTTCTTCTTTTTGATCTTTTCGCCTCGTAAGCGGCCTTTTCCTTATCTGCTTCTTTCATCAATTGTTGCCAATTATTGGCTTTGGCATCAGAAATATCGAGCGTGTATTGATAGTCTTCGTTGGTGACTTCCATGCGTTGGATGGGCTTGCCAAGGTTTTCTTCAATTTCCTTCAAAATAGGCTTTTCTTCTTCGCTACAAAAGGAAAGTGCTTGTCCTTTTTGACTTCCCCTACCTGTTCTGCCCACCCGGTGAACGTAATATTCTGAAGAATCAGGCATATCGTAATTCACCACATATTCCACATTCGGAATATCAATACCACGCGCACTTATATCAGTGGCAATCAGTACTTTTAATTCTCCCGATCGGAATCGCTCCATCACATCTTTTCGCTCTTCTTGAACACGATCGCTGTGGATGGTATCTGTTTGCAAGTCTACTCGAAGCATGGCAGCTTTCACTCGCTCTGCACGCACTTTAGTCCGCACGAAAACTAGGATTTTCTTTTCTTCATGCTTCTTGATAAAATTCTCTAAGAAGAAACGCTTGTCGTCCATTTCGATAAAAGCAATGGCATGTTCGATATTCTTAGCCACAGGATCTTTGGGTGAGATTTGAATTCTAATGGCTTTTGTGACCAATGAATAAGCCAAATCCTTAATTTCTTCATTTATGGTAGCCGAGAAAAAGAGTGTTTGACGCCTTTTAGGAAGGTGTTTCATCAAATCACGAATGTCCTTGATAAAGCCCAAGTCAAGCATATGATCTGCCTCGTCTAAGACCAAAATCTCTATTCTCTTCAAATTCAAAGCACCTTGGCTTACCAAGTCGAACATTCTGCCTGGGGTGGCAATCAAAACGTCAACCCCTTTTTCTAATTGTTTGATTTGCGGTTCTTGGTCTACACCACCGTGAATACAAAATGAAACGACCCGGGTATGTTTTCCTAACTCTTTGAATACAGCGTCAATCTGCAAAGCCAATTCGTGAGTGGGCGCCATCACAAGACATTTTACGCCATCAGGTCTGCTGCCTGATTTTCGCTCTTGAAGAATATGTAAAATGGGGATGGCAAAAGCCGCTGTTTTTCCTGTTCCAGTTTGCGCAATGGCCAAAACATCCTCTCCTTTCAAAATAGGTGGAATCGACTTGTACTGAATATCAGTAGGTTTTTTATAGCCCAACTTTGAAATGCTGGTTTTTATACCTTCGGCAATGCGATAATCTTCAAATTTCATAGGTAATATTGTTGCTCAAAGGGCTTCAACCCTTAGAATATGTGCCAGAATGTCTAAAAACTTGGTCTGGACTCTAAGCTGCAATTTAAGCAAAATATACTCGGAGAATCTCCACTCAAATCGAATCAATCATTTAAATTGTGCGCTTGGCGTTAGCAACAATATGAATTCAGACTCACAAATTACGATTTCAACTTGGGTTAACCTTTATGGCGATGAATTGTATTCATGGGCTTTTCATAAAACCAAAAAAGTAGAAATGGCCGAAGACATGGTTCAAGAAACTTTTATCAAGGCCTTTAACGCCCTGGCCTCTTTTCAAGAAAAAAGCAGTCCAAAAACATGGCTGTTCCGCATTCTCAATAATTTGATAACCGACTATTACAGAAAAAGTGCGAAGCAAAAGACATCGTCACTGGATGATGCTGAGGAACTTACCAACGGCATGTTCGATTCAATGGACAACTGGCAGGTCAATGGTTTTGAAGATTTTTGGACCAAGGATGAAAACGTTTTCGATGATATCGACTTTAATCAGGTATTCGACTTATGTATGAGCGATTTGCCTGATAATTGGAGATTAGCTGTTTCTGCTAAATATCTTTTACACAAGGAAACAGTAGAAATTTGTCAGGAACTGGAAATAACAGCGTCCAATTATTGGCAAATGGTGCATAGGGCTAAACTTATGCTTAAAAAATGCCTAGAAACTAAATGGTTCTCGAAAGTATGATGCGCAGACTAATGAATTTGTTAATGCTTTCGTGCAAGCAAGCCACGGCATTAATTGAAAAAAAGAAACTAGTTCCACTGTCCAAACCAGAACAGCTACAGCTAACTGTGCATACTAAGATGTGCAAGGCTTGTAGTACTTACTCCGTGCAGTCAGACATTATGGATAAGTCCCTTCAACAATTTTGGAACCAAAAAAAATCTGAAGAAAAAAACAGCCTTTCTGAGTCCTCAAAGCAGAAAATCATTGATCAAATAAAAAAAATGTAAATTATTTTCAGTTCTGCTGTCAGGAAAGACACCTCCTCACGTCTGTTCGGTTGAAATCGCCCAAAAGGCTCAAACCGAATCAAATGACACTCAAGAAAAGAACGAAAATTATACTGCTCATTGGTATTATTGGTGCAATTGCCGCAAGCGGTGCAGTGCTCTACATGTTTTTTATGCCTCATAGAGACATACAGTCAACAAAGACTGATTACAAATTATCAGCTGATGCGCTCGTCAATGAATACCTTCAAAACGCTGATGCCGCCAATGACAAATACTTAGACGAAGGTGGGAAATCAAAAGTAATAGAAGTCACTGGAGTGATTCAATCCATTACAGAAGACTTCAATCGTCAAAAAGTCATTCTACTGAAATCTGCTGATGCACTTGCTGGCGTTCGCAGCACTTTTACGGAAGAGACAAATGCTTCCGCACTCAAAGCCCAAATTGGAGAAACGGTAACCATCAAAGGTGTTATTCGCGCTGGCGCTGCTTATGACGAAGATTTAGGGCTATACGAAAACGTAATTTTAGAAAAAGCAGACATCATTAAATAAATCACAAACATCAATTAAAATCTTTCAATCATGAAAAAAATCTCATTAAGCATTTTATCATTTTTAGTAATCGCTGTTGTGGCAATGGCCCCAATCTCAGACAAGTACGTGAGCACTAAAACTCACATCAAATTTTTCTCAACCACCCCTGTTGAAAACATTGAAGCCAACAACTACGCAGCTGTGAGCACACTAGATACTGGCACTGGTGATGTTGTATTCTCTGTTCCAATGCAGGGTTTTGAGTTCGAAAAAGCACTTATGCAAGAGCACTATAATGGCAAGGATTTTCTTAACACAAAAAAATTCCCAAAGGCCAAGTTAACTGCCAAAATCACAAACCTTTCTGAAATTGATTTCTCAAAAGATGGATCTTATGCTGCAACAGTAAGCGGTGAAATGACCATAAAAGAGGTGAGCAAGGCCATTAATGAAAAGGGAACAATCACCGTTTCGGGCGGAAACATTACCGTCAATACCAAGTTCGATTTGACCTTATCGGATTATGGCATTGAATTCAAAAAAGGAAAACCTGCTTCGAATATTGCCAAGACCATTGAAGTAACTGTGGTCGCTGAATATAATAAGCAATAAGTTGTTGTTTGTTGGTTGAGTCTTCTACCCACGGAAACGGGGTAGAGACTCATACTTTTAATTCGTGAACTATGAAAAAGACCCTACAGATTTTAGTGATTGTCATAGCGATAGTAATGGTATATTTAGGAATTGCCAATTCAATGCTTCCTCCTGCGCTTACAGGCCTTGGCCTTATTTTAATATTAGCCCTACTTAAACATCAAAAAACCGATGGCGCCAATTAATAAAGGAGATGTACTAACTCAACTCTCGTTAGTGACTTATGACGGTAAAGTTTTCGATAGCTCCGAACATAAAGATTCAAATCTTTTACTGATTTTCTTTAGGGATGCTACTTGCCCATTTTGCAACATGCACCTAAAAGAACTCTTGGATGATTATGAATTCTTTAGATCAAATCACCTTGAAATTGTCACCTTTTTTGCCTCCACAAGCGAAGAAATTCAAAAATATGCGGGCAAAATGAGCGTGCCATTTTATATCGTTCCCGATCCTGAATTAGAATTTTATAAAATGTTCGATGTCAGACAATCAAAAATGGGACTATGGAAAACACTCTGTAAACCCATTGCCGTGATTAAAGCAATGTTCAGTGGATTTTTCAATCTTAAATCAATGACCAAAGCTCCTATAATTCCATCTGATTTTCTTATATCAAAAGGCGGTATAGTCGATATAGTACACCATTCTGATAACTACGCTGATCATTTGAGTATTTCTGAAATCAAACATTGGCTAAGTAAACAGCACACTTGATGAACGAGATTTTAAATGACCTGAGAGAAACGAGGACACTTCTAAAATGCCTAAACACTTGTCAATATAACCTTAAAATTGATGTCTTATCTGGTGCATCCATTGGTATGCACTTTAGGCATGTTTTTGAATATTACCAAAGTGTACTGACCTGCCAAGAATCGATCTGCTATGATAAAAGAGTTAGGAATAAAGAGTTAGAGCAAAATATCAATTTCGCTTTATCTACTGTTGATGCTATGATCGGGCAAATCCAGGAAATTAATCCTAACAGATCTGTAATTTTAATTTTTGATGACCAACAAACCATAAAGAGTTTTATAAATCGAGAGTTGTTTTATTGTTACGAGCATAGTATTCATCACAAAGCACTGATCAAAATTGGACTTACATCATTGAATTTGGAATACTTATTGTCACCAAGCTTTGGGGTAGCTCCAGCCACAGTAAAATTTCAGAGTAGCTCAAAAATCGGGCTGGGTTAATTTTCTGCATTCTATTCATTTTTGAGTCAATACAAAACATATTGGCTCCCCCCCCTTTTTGAGTTCAGTCGTTATATATAGAACTTCTTTAGATCAGATCAACTATTTTTGCAAAAGCGTTGTTAGCAGTGCTATTGGAAATTAAAAAATGAGCAAAAGAGTTGTTGTTGGTCTTTCTGGCGGAGTTGATTCAAGTGTTACTGCGCACCTTCTGATTGAGCAGGGCTATGAAGTAATCGGCATGTTTATGCGCAATTGGGTAGACGATTCCGTGATTATCTCCGAAGAATGCCCTTGGATTGAAGACAGCAATGATGCTTTGGCAGTAGCCGAAAAACTCGGCATTCCTTTTCATGTCATTGATTTAAGCGAGCAATACAAAGAGCGCATCGTTGATTATATGTTCAATGAATACGAAAAAGGACGTACGCCAAATCCTGATATTCTTTGTAACCGTGAAGTCAAATTCGACATCTTTTTAAAAGCCGCAATGAAGCTAAAAGCCGACTATGTGGCTACGGGGCATTATTGCCAAAAAGAAACGATCATCAAGGATGGAAAAGAAGTGCATCGCCTATTGGCCGGGGCTGATAAAAATAAGGATCAGAGCTACTTTCTATGTCAATTAAGCCAAGAGCAACTGGCAAAAGCGCTCTTCCCTATTGGGCATTTACAAAAACCACAAGTACGAGAAATTGCCAAAGCACAAGACCTTATTACCGCTGAAAAGAAGGACTCTCAGGGTCTGTGCTTTATAGGAAAAGTTCGATTGCCTGAATTTTTGCAACAGCAATTGGCCCCTAAAAAAGGTCAAATCAAAGAATTAGCCACGGATGCAATCAACTTTCAAACCTTTAGAGACCAACAAGTTTTTGAATTTGATGGCAGCATTGAAAGCTTAAAATTTCTTTCAGAGCCTTATCATTACGCCCCCTCAGACGGCAAACTGGTGGGCGAACATAATGGTGCGCATTATTATACCATTGGTCAGCGCAAGGGCTTGGCTGTTGGCGGAACTCCTGAACCTCTTTTCGTGATAGAAAAAGACACCACCAATAATGTGATTTATACAGGACAAGGAGAAAACCATCCTGGACTGCTGCGCAAAGGCTTGTTTGTAGAAAAATCTAATGTGCACTGGGTACGACCAGATTTGGCATTAGAGCCGAAATCATCGTGGAGTTATCTCACAAGAATTCGTTACCGCCAACCTTTAGAAAATGCCGAGCTCTTTATGGAAGAAGATGGTCTTTATATCATTTTCGAGCAATACCAAAAAGGAATAGCATCAGGCCAGTTTGTGGCTTGGTATGATGGTGAAGAATTGATTGGCTCTGGGGAGATTAGTTGATTTGGTCAATAGTCAATTTCCAAAATTTTGTGAATTCAGACCCTGAAAGGGTCAAATGTTTATAGAGAATTTAAATCAGAAAATATGCGACCCCAACGGGGTCGGACCTTAATATCCTACCGCTTTCTAGATACATATGATCCCTATGGGATCAATTTTAATCATGTATTACGAGCCTGAAAGGACGAAATAGCTTGATTTTACAATTATCACACCCTTTCATGGCTTAGGTTATTCATTTCTTTGTTTGCCAAAGGGCTTTGCCCTTTGTTATAGATATCACGCCCTTTCAGGGCTAACTAATCACGTGCACTCGAGTCAGTAGTGGTCGGAAAGGCTAGTCCTTTGCTAAATAATTGTTTGGATTTTGAAATTTGAGTTTTGGAATTTGATTTTTGATTTTTCAGAATTCACTATTAAAACCTCCCCTCTTACCCTTTACATCATTCCATTTGGTATGTTTCGCGTTTCGGTTTACTTTGATTCTAAATCAATTACAACCTGAATCATATGAAAAGCATCCTAAGAGCAACTGCTTTGGCTGTTACTATCGCCCTTGCCTCCTTCACAGTTTTCGCTCAAGACGAACCCACTCAAACCGACAGTACCAAAACCGATAAGAAAAAGAAAAAAGACCTTCCGCTCGAAGCTGGGCGAACTTTTGAATTTGATTTAACGGAAGGTTCTTGGATTGCATTGGATGTGAGTCCTGACGGAAAAACAATTGTTTTCGATTTTCTTGGCGATTTATACACCATTCCAATTGCTGGAGGAGATGCCACTCAAATCACTGAAGGAATGCAGTTTGACTCGCAGCCGAGGTTCAGCCCTGATGGCAAAAAAGTGATTTTCATTTCCGATGAATCTGGTGGTGAGAATGTTTGGACTTATGATTTCGATACCCAAAAGAAAAACCAAGTCACAAAAGGAAATTCAAACAACTATCAATCTCCAGAATGGACTCCTGACGGCAAATACATGATTGCTTCAAAGCAATCAAGTGGCCAACATAAAATTTGGCTATATCATATCGATGGGGGTTCAGGGACCGCCTTAGTCAACGAGCCCAATAACCTCAGGATGATCGAAGGTGCTTTTGGAAAAGAAGACAGTCAGGTATGGTTCTCACAAAGAAATGGTTCATGGGAATACAATGCTTCGCTTCCACAGTATCAAATTTCAAGCTATGATCGTGAAACGGGTGATATTACCACACAAACTTCGAGATATGGCTCTGCATTTAGGCCAACTCCTTCGAGTGATGGAAAATGGTTGGTTTATGCCACGCGTCACGATGCCGAAACAGGTTTGATTCTAAGAGACATAAAAACGGGTGATGAAAGTTGGTTGGCCTATCCAATCCAGCATGATGATCAAGAATCCAGGGCTTCGCGCGATGTGCTGCCAGGTTTCTCTTGGACTCCCGACAATCAAAGCATTGTGATTTCCTATGGTGGAAAAATATGGAGCATCAATGTGGGCTCGAAACAAGCCAAAGAGATTCCATTCAGAGTAAAATCTAAAATCGAAATGGGCCCTGAATTGGATTTTGAATATCCGATCTCAGATTCAGAAGAATTTGTGATCACTCAAATCAGGGATATTGCCCCTTCCCCGAATGGAAAGCAAATGGTCTTTACCGCGCTGAATGAGGTGTATATTATGGATTTGCCGAATGGCACACCAAAGAAACTTGTCAATTTAAAGGAAACTCAAGCCGAACCAGTTTGGTCACCCAAAGGCGATTGGATAGCTTTTGTCACATGGCAGCCTGAAGGTGGTAAACTTTACAAAGTGCGGGCTGACGGGAGGAACTTGACGCAGTTGAACAAAGACAATGCCGTTTATCAAAGTCCAGTATGGTCGAATGATGGAAGCAAAATCGTCTTGATCAAGGGGCAATCACAAGACTATAGAGAAGCTTTGCAGCGGACTGCGTTCAGGGGCACGAGTGATTTGGTTTGGATTTCGGCCGAAGGCTCAAGCGATAACTTCATTGCCTTCACCAATGGACGCAGCAACCCTCATTTTATTAAAAGCTCTGATCGTATCTACTTATCAGGATTCAGAGGGTTATCATCTATCCGTTGGGATGGAACAGATGAAAAATTTCATCTGGAAGTTCGCGGAAAGGCACCAGCGGGATCGACCAACTCGCCTAGGGCTTCTTGGATTAAAATGGCACCTGAGGGAGATCAAGCATTGGCGCAAGTCCTCAATGACTTATTCTTAGTGACCGTTCCTCAAGTGGGTGACGAAGCACCAAGTATTTCGGTAGCTAATCCAGAAAATTCTGCCTTCCCTTCGAGACAATTAACAGATATCGGAGGTCAATTCCCTGCTTGGAGTGCTGATGCGACTAAAATACATTGGGCGGTAGGTAATGCTCATGTGGTTTATAATTTAACCGCAGCGAAGGCTTTTGAAGCTGAAAGTAGAACAGATTCAGAAGAAGCCAAAAAAGACAGTAAGGATAAGAAGAAGGAGTACGAACCGATTGAAAATCGTATTCAGGTGATGGCAAAAAGGGATACGCCAAAAGGCTCAATCCTGATGAAGAATGCGAGAATCATAACCATGAAGGGCAAAGAGATCATCGAAAACGGGGATATTTTAATTGAAAATAACCGCATTAAACAAATCGGAACCAACCTTACCGCTGATCGCAAGACCACAGTAATGGACATGAGTGGAAAAACCATCGTTCCAGGTTTTGTCGATACACACTCTCATTTCCGTCATCCTGTCAACTTGCATAGAGGCGAGTTTTGGCCATACCTCACCAATTTAGCTTTTGGAGTAATTACAACGCGCGACCCACAAACCGCCACGACTGATGTTTTGACTTATGGCGACTTGGTGGATGCTGGAAGATTAATAGGCCCTAGAATCTATTCAACTGGCCCTGGCATTTTTAGTAGTGAAAACATCAGCAGTTTAGAGCACGCCCAAAAAGTGATGAAGCGATATAGCAGCTATTACAATACCAAAACCATTAAAATGTATGGCGCTGGCAATCGCCAACAAAGGCAATGGTTGATTCAAGCTGCCTTTGAGCAAAGTATTATGCCTACGACTGAAGGTGGTCTAGACTTCAAGAATAACCTAACACAAGTCATTGACGGTTATCCAGGACATGAGCACTCTTTCCCTATTTTCCCATTGTATAAGGACGTAATTGACTTAGTTGCTTATTCTCAAACAGCCTATACCCCTACTCTTTTGGTAGCCTATGGCGGCCCTTGGACTGAAAACTATTTCTATGCTACAGAAAACCCTCATGATGATGCTAAGCTAGATCATTTTATGCCGCATGAGAATTTGGATACTAGGACAAGAAGAAGAAACGATGGATGGTTTATGAAGGAAGAATATGTTTTCGAAGAAGAATCACTTTTCGCTAAAGACTTGGTCGAAGCTGGAGGAATTGCTGGTGTCGGCAGTCATGGGCAATTGCAAGGTTTAGGCTATCATTGGGAGCTTTGGGCCATTCAGTCTGGTGGCATGAGCGAACATGATGCATTGCGTGCTGCTACTATTTTGGGTGCTTCAGCCATTGGTCTTGAAAGAGATTTAGGAAGTCTGGAAGTGGGTAAACTAGCCGATTTATTGATATTGAATGCTAACCCTTTGGATAACATCAAGAATTCGAAAGACCTTAAATACGTAATGAAAGATGGAAGATTATATGATGCGAACACACTTAACGAGCTCCATCCGACTAAAAAGGTTTTACCGAAAATGTGGTGGATGGACTACGAGCCCATAAACGTTCCTGGCATTAAGAAATAGTCATCGTTTTATGATTAAAATTTAGAGGTAAGTGTATTTTTACATAAATTTATGTGTAAATTTACACCGTTATGAAATATCAAGGAAATCAATCTGAAGCACTGCCCCAAGTACTCGAAGAACCCTCTCTAGTTTATGGCCATTTCAATTATTTTGATTTGGCCACTAGAGACATCTCAAAAAACTATGTAAAGCAGATCTTAAGTATCTCGCAGCTCAGCCTTTCCGAGCTCATGGAAATAATTCCGATTTCCATTGATACCTATAAGCGCAAGAACGAGTTCAATCCTCCCGTAACAGAAAAAATTCTAGAAATAGAAGAAGTCTACAAAACTGGGCTCAATGCCTTTGGTGAGAGCTTTCATACTTGGATGAACACACCCAACCAAGCCATGGCGGGCGCAATCCCCAAAAAACTACTTTCCAACAGTTTCGGGGTGCGTAAACTGCTCGATGAAATAGGCCGAATAGAGCACGGAGTACTAGCCTAATGTTGGTTTACAGGCTAAGCAGTAGTAACTATGCCAACGACCTATCTGGTACTGGTGCAGCGATTTATGGTGGCAGATGGAACCCGAAGGGCATTCCCCTTTTGTATACAGCAGGAAGTATTTCGCTGGCCTACTTAGAATATTTAGCACACAATATCCATGTGTTTTCAGCTAACATGATTACACTTTCAATTGTCAAAATCAAGGATCCGTCAATTAAAGAAATTGATTTAAAAGACCTTAGTGATGATTGGAGAACAAAGGAATACTCACCGCTTTCTACCCAACAAGTGGGTAAGCAATTCTTCGATTCAGGTAAGTTCCACGTCCTCAAAGTGCCCTCCGCCATTGTACCGCATGAATTCAACTTTCTGCTCAATCCACTTCACCCTAACCACAAACTAATTACCATCGAAGAGCAGATTTGTCCTTTCATCTTAGACGAGCGATTTTTTCAAAATATAGATACACTATTTATGCGAGATTATTTCAAACCTTAATTATTGAACAACATGGGATTATTTTGGGACCTTATTCAGCAAAGTCAAATTTCGGATCAGCAAACAAAAGCAGAATCGCTTGCAGACCGCGTGAGAAATCTAGAAATCGAGCTACAACGGACCACAGATTTGCTCCATAAAACCTTACGGATTTTAGAGGAAGTTGTAGGGAAAGACATCGATGGTGATGGCATTACTGGCTAATCCGCGTGCAGAATTTCTGCTGGATTGCTAGTAGCTGCTTTAATACTGTGGTATGAAACAGTAAGCAAGGCAATCACGATTGAACCAAGTGCAACCAATGCAAAAGGCATCCAATTGATATCTAAAGCGTAGGCAAAATTCTGAAGCCATTGGTTTAGTGCAAAGTAAACTATGGGCCAAGCCAGTAGATTTGAGATCAACACCAATTTCACGAAATCACCAGAAAGTAGCTTCACAATGGTAAATGTAGACGCTCCGAGCACTTTTCTAACTCCTATTTCTTTGATTCTTTGAGTGGCCAGAAAGGCCGCCAAACCAAAGGCTCCAAGGCAAGCAATAATTATCGCCAAGATAGAAAATGAAGTGAAAATCTTGCCGCTTTGCTGCTCTGCGTCATATAGCCTCCCAAATTCTTCATCAACAAATCTGTAGGTTAATGCCCTTTGGGGGATAAAGGACTTCCATTCATTTTCAATAAAATTGAGGGTCTGTTGTATATTTTCAGTATTCGCTTTGACCAACATGAGGTTGGAAGGCCCTGCATTTAAGCTACTGGCAAACAAAGCCAGCGGCCCTATTTCTTGATGCAAGGATTCAAAATGAAAGTCCTTGACCACTCCAATTACTCTAAAAATAGGCCCGTTAATCGGCTGAAGTTGTTTCCCTATTGGATCAGTCCATTTGAAAATGCGAGCAGCTGACTCATTGATGATTACAGCAGATGAGTCAGAAACAATTTCTTCATTAAAGGCCCTTCCTCCTACAATTTCTAAACCCATGGTTTCAATCAAATCATAGTCGCCTCTCAAATTCGGAAGTAAAAAACGGTCACTTGCATCTCCGGTGACATCGGTAAACGTGCCACCTGTAATGGGTCGCCCAGGAACGGTATTTACCCCACTGACTTCAATAATTGAAGGATTGTTTAAAAGAGCATTTTTAAAAGTATTACTCTGATTTCTTAGCAGTCCTGTTCTTTCAATAATGATAAGTTGATCTTTATCAAAACCAAGCTGTTTGCTATTCAAGTATTGTAATTGTTGATAAATTACCACAGTACCTACTACCAAAATAACTGAAACCGAAAATTGGAAAATAACCAATGCATTTCTTAGTCTGACACCTTTGGCGCCACTCACCAGCTTACCCTTAAGTACTGAAACTGGCTTGAAAGTAGATAAGAATAAAGCTGGATAAAGGCCTGAAAGCACGCCTAAAATCAAAGCAAACAAAATCATTCCTCCAATCACAGCAGGTGACAAAAACTCATTCATCGTAATAAATTTTCCAGCCAAGTCATTGAAAAAGGGCAAAATGAGGGAGGTAATTCCCACAGCGAGTATGAGTGCGAGAAAACACATGATAATTGACTCGAGCAGGAATTGAAAAATGAGCTGTTTCCGGAGTGCCCCTAGCACTTTGCGCATACCTACTTCTTTCGCTCTATTTGCCGAACGAGCTGTCGAAAGATTGATAAAGTTGACACAAGCGATAAGCATTATAAAAGCAGAAATACCTGCAAACAAATAGACGATTGATGCGCTACCATTCGGTTCTAGTTCAAATTGCAGATTTGAGTTAAGGTGTATATTCCCTATTGGCTGAAAAAAATAGTAGTGGGCATTTCCAGCCTCCTCATATTGTTTCCAACTTATGTTGAGAATACTCTGGATTTGAGGCTCCATATACCTCTGTAACATTTCAGGTAATTTATGTTCAACAACAGGCACGGATTCTGGCTTCATTTTTACATAAGTGTATGTTTGATAAGAACCCCAGAATTGATTGTTGTACACGGCAGGAATTGTGTTGAGTGAAAATAGAAAATCAAAATGAAAGTGATTGTTAGATTCCATTGGCTCCACTACCCCTTTGACCAGCATCTGTCCAATTCCTTGCATTTCGATTTGCTTGCCTAAAGCATCGGTAGAACCAAAATACTTCTTTGCCATTTCAGTTGTAATCACTAGTGAATTAGGATCATTTAGCGCTGATTTTATATCTCCCAAAACCATTTCAGCATGAAAGAAATCGAAAAAATTAGAATCGGCTGCTAGTACGTTTCTTTCGTCAAAATACTGATCATCCTTTTGAATGGTTATGGTACCAAAAGCATTATGTAATCTGGTGCTGGCGATCACTTCAGGAAATTCATTCATTAAAGTTCTTCCCATGGGCAATGGAGAACGGGCATATTTGAAGCCGTTGTCGGGAAATCTTCGATCTAAGGCCACTCGATACGTTTGATTGACATCTGGATGTTCGCGATCATAGCTCATTTCATCCATCACAAAACTGATAATTAGTAAACAGCAGCAGATGCCTATGGCCAAGCCAAAAATATTAATGAAGGCATATACTTTCTGTTTGAAAATACTCCGCAACGCAATGGTAAAATAGCTTTTGAACATTTGAGACCTTGTTTTATTTAAAGTGAATCTAAAAAATCAATAAACGTAAGTAATAACATTTTCTACTAGCGGTCAAAATGTTCGATTTCTTATGAGGATAATCGGAACTTTAGCTGTGATATAGAGTTAGCCTAACTAACTTGCAACGCCAAAAACACCATTACTACTCAAAAAAAATTGATGAATAAAATCAAATCTGAAAACATCGAGCTTGGTAAAGCCAAAATCCAGTCGCTATTAAAGTATGCGCAAGAACATAAAACAAAGGCCACAATTCAAATCATCAATTCTTTCCTTCCCTTTATAGGTATTTGGATCTTGATGTACTTTTCGTTGGATTACAGCTATTGGTTGACTTTCGGCCTTGGCATTGTAAATGCCTTTTTTCTTGTCAGGATTTTTATTATTCAACACGACTGCGGACACCAGTCTTTTGTAAAGAATAGAAAAGCCCAAAAAATCATTGGCTACGCTTGTAGCTACTTTTCTACCATCCCTTTTAATTATTGGGCAAAGTCGCACAATGTTCATCATAAAATGAATGGTCAATTAGAAATGCGCGATATTGGTGATGTGACCACTTACACGGTGGCTGAATTTCAGGAATTTAGCAAAGGAAAACGACTTGCTTACCGAATTTATAGATCACCAATTGTGATGTTTTTGATCGGGCCGGTTTACTATGTATTGATCCATAATAGAATCGCCAAAATCAAGCTTCCCTCGTTCAAAAGTGCGAAAAAAGGTTTGGTGATCAATAATTTGTTGCTCTTGGCCATGTTTATTACGCTCGGTTTCAGTTTAGGCTGGGTAAAATTCCTTTTGGTGCATTTAACAATTTTAGTTTTGTTCTCTATCATTGCCATCTGGTTTTTCTATGTTCAGCATCAACACGAACATGGCTATAAGCAATGGAAAAAGAATTGGGACTATGTGACTTCTGCCCTTCGTGGAAGCACCTATTATAAGATCCCTCCTATTTTCAACTGGTTAACGGGCAATATTGGCATTCACCATGTTCATCATCTTAATCCTTTGATTCCCAATTATAACTTGAAAAAATGCATCAAGGAAAACCCATGGTTAAATCAATTTCCGACCATTATTGGCTTTCGCGAAAGCTTAACTTTGGCATCGAATAAGCTTTGGGATGAAACCACTCAAAGGATGATTTCATTCAGAGAGTATTATATGATGGAGAAGAAAGGGTTAATTCCAGTCTACGTTAAGTCAAAAGAGTAGCCCACATTTTCATCTTTTGGGAAAATTTCTAAAAAACACTGTATCTTGTTTGATATAGTGTTTTTATATAATTATTTTTCTTCATGAATTATCAACTGAGTGGATTGGCTGAAACCACAGCTCATTATATCAATACCACAAATCAGCACATTTTTTTAACTGGGAAGGCTGGTACAGGAAAAACAACTTTTCTAAAGCACATTGTTGCCAACACCCATAAAAAAACTGTGGTGGCCGCACCTACGGGTATTGCCGCGATCAATGCCAATGGTGTCACTTTGCATTCCCTTCTTCATTTGCCATTCGGTGCATTTATTCCTGAAAGGATCAACCCGCCAAATGTAAATCACCAGGTTACCACTTTGCAGAACCTTTTTGCTAATGCAAAATTCAATGGTACCAAACGTGCCATGCTCAACGAAGTAGAACTGCTAATTATTGATGAAGTCAGTATGCTGCGTTCCGATTTATTGGATTGTATAGATCATATGCTTCGATATGTGAGAAGAAGAACTTCTGAACCTTTTGGTGGAGTGCAGATGCTCTTTATTGGAGATCTTTTGCAATTGCCCCCTGTGGTGAAAGACTCTGAGTGGCGAGTGCTGTCCGAATATTACAAGAGCAGCTATTTTTTCGATGCGCACGTATTAAAGGATCACCCCCCGATTCATATTGAATTCGATAAAATTTACAGGCAAAGTGATGAACAGTTCATCTCTATTCTCAATCGATTTAGAGACAATGAGCAATCGCAAAAAGACATTGAGTTTCTAAATGGTTTCTACAAACCTGAAGCAAAAGAGAATTCAGAAAAGGGGTTCATTTTTCTGACCACTCATAACCGCAAAGCGGATGAAATCAACGAAAAAAGACTCAAGGCATTGAAATCTGAGGTCGTGAGTTTTGATTCTAAAATTGAGGGGGATTTCCCAGAAAACGCTTATCCGACCAACCAAAAATTGGAATTGAAAAAGGGTGCTCAAGTCATGTTCATCAAAAATGATCAGACTGGCCAAGGGCAATACTTCAATGGTAAAATCGGTCAAATTTCTACCCTAGATAAAAATGAAATTTGGGTAAAGTTTGAAGATGGAACTGAAGTTCCTGTGAGCCACTATACCTGGGAGAACAAAAGATATACACTGAATCAAGCCACCAATGAGATTGAAGAAAAGGTTTTGGGCACTTTTATGCAGTATCCCCTCAAATTGGCATGGGCAGTTACGGTACACAAAAGCCAAGGGCTGACCTTCGAAAAAGCAATTCTCGACCTGACTGACGCCTTTACTCATGGCCAAGTGTACGTGGCACTGTCGAGGTTGACCTCTTTGAAAGGCCTTGTTCTTGCTTCGCGCTTGCCAATGGAAAATTTCGAAAGGAGCGACAGCATGAACAGCTTTATGGCGACCAAAAGTGAAGCCCAACAATTAGCAAATCAGCTTCCATCCCATCAAAAGGCTTATTTTGCGAAACTTGCAGAAAACACATTCAATTTTGGTGGACTTATTCAGACCCTCACAGATCATATTCAAAGTTTCGATAAGGAAGAAAATCGTTCTAACAAACAGCAATACCTAAAGTGGACTCAAGGCTTGTTGGAAGCCACACTTCCTTTAAAAAAAGTGGGGCAGATTTTTAGTAACGAAGTACAAAATATATTGGTACAAGAAAACTACGCAGATCAACTGACTGAAAGAGCTGCCAAGGCGAAAACTTACTTTAGCCAAGAAATGGATAAACTGAGTGCTATGATTCATGAGCATGAAAAGGAAATTGGCCTTAAAGTGAGAATTCTGGCCTACCAAAAGGAATTGAAAAAGATCGAACAAAGCTATTTCAATAAAAAGTCAGAAATCACCCGATTCTATTTGTTGGTGAGCAACGCGCAGAAAGGAAAATCATTAAATAAAAACGAACTTTACGACTCAGCTCTGCTCAAAAATCGTGTTAAAGAACTTCTTCCCAAAAAAGACAAAACACCAACCGCAGAAATTAGCTTTGGACTTTATCAGCAAGGGAAAACTGTGGAAGAAATCGCTGAAGCGCGAGGCATGGTACCAAGCACGATTGAAGGCCATCTAACTCAGTACATCATTTCTGGCCAAGTAGACATTAAGAAACTCATCAACGAGGACAAACTAAAAGTAATCCTCAGTTTGATCACTCCTGAAACCACTGGCACTCAAGAAATCAAAGCTCAACTAGGCGAAGAGTACAGCTATGGAGAGATAAAAATGGCCATTGCCTATTCCAAAATTATGAAGGCCTAAGCCCTTGTTCAGTTTGATTTTAGTATTATTGATTTGAGTGGAGATTTACATTTTTGAGAAAATTAATATCATCAAATCGTGCTTAATGCGCTCAATTTGGTTCAGCTTTGTTTTGGAATAGCAATTGCCTAATCCTTACTAAAACATTCAAACTATGAAATCATCATTTAAAATCATCATCACATTTTTCATTTCGGCCATCTTATTTTCTGGCTGCCAAGCAAGTAATGCTGTAAAGGGCGGGGCCATTGGCGCTGCGGCAGGAGGTGTACTCGGAGGTGTTATTGCAGGTAAAGACAATACGGCAGTGGGTGCCATTATTGGCGCTACCGTTGGGGGAACAGCAGGTGCATTGATTGGACGCAGAATGGACAAGCAAGCCGAAGAACTCCGAAACGATTTAAAAGGAGCCAATGTAGAACGTGTTGGTGAAGGTATAAAAATCACTTTCGATTCGGGATTGATGTTTGCCACCAACCAATCTACCTTGAACGTGGATACTAAAGAGAATTTGAAAAACCTCGCCACTACCCTTCAGAAGTACGAAGACACTAATGTTTTGATCGAAGGGCATACAGACAACACAGGAACTGACGAATATAATCTTGAACTCTCTAAAAAAAGGGCCTCATCGGTACAGGATTATTTAGTTTCTCTTGGGTTGAATTACCAAAGGCTCCAAATCGCTGGTTATGGTGAAAGTCAACCTATCACAGAAAATGAATCGGCTGCAGGAAGGCAGTCTAACCGTAGAGTTGAAGTAGCTATTTACGCCAATGACAAAATGCAGAGAATGGCCAAAAGAGGTGAGTTAGGAAATCAGGATTAGGTTTAAACTAATTAGTAAATCAAAAAAAGGCTTCTGGAACAAATCCAGAAGCCTTTTTCACTATAAGTTCAGCATCAAAAATCAATTCAACCTCGCAATAGGCTCATTCACCAACCAATCGTGAGCTGCCTCAGCATCCATAAACAAGCGAATCCCCTTAAAGCCATTGCGGAAACAATAATTCTCCCAAGTTTTGTATTGCTTCACATCCTCTGTTACTAGAATCGCTCTGCGGGAATCCAAGGCAATACCCATTGCAGCCAATTCAGATGATAATGATTCCATTTCAGACTCCGTAGCTGATAACCTTGCCAAACGAACATCGGTAAGAATCTTAGCGCATTTCGTTTCTTTGGCTACTGCCGATACTTCAGAAAAATACTGCTTGGCTACCTCATGAGTTAAATCCCCTTCAATTTTTCCACAAATTTGATCCTGATTTTTTTCGTACCCTACTTTCAACATGTTCAACTTTCAATTAAGAGTGCAAAAGTAGAAACTTTTCTTTTCAATCATAACATTAGTAATTGATATTCAATAAGTTAACATATTCTAAAAAGACCTTGGAAGGCGAAATATTCGAAAGGAGAATGTGCCGAATACCAAAAGAAAGATTGGAATTCTAAAAATACAATCGATTGCCAATTCTGTTTAATACAAATGAATCTTTTGAAAAATGACTGAATAAAGGACGTTAACCAAATATATAATTGCTATACATTAAACTTTCAACTCAATTTGCACATCATACACCGAACGCTTCCACCGCCAAATTTCTCGATGGTGGGTATGGCCACTGCCACAAGCTTGGAGTAACTTGATAAGGTTTCCTTTTGGTCTATTGTTAAAGATTTCATAGCCGATTCGGACATTACAAGAACGGACTGTCCTTTGTCATTCATCACTTCAAGCATATTGCCAGCGAAGTTATACATTTGCTCCATAGTAATTTCAACCAACCCATGACCCGTATTTTTCAAGGCGGCAAGGACTTCTACCCTTTGGGTTTGTGGGATTGATTCAGAACAGATGACAGCATATTGATCTGCTATACACATCACCACATTTGTATGATAAATAGCTTGACCCTCTATATTCATGGATTCGAACACGACAGGTTCATAATCCAAAATCTCGCAAAACTTCTCTAAGACTTCAATGTGAGTTCGGGAAGACAAACAGGCATAAGCGAGTTTATTGCCGTAGTCGAGCACCACACTGCCAGTGCTTTCCAAGAATTTACCTTCATTTTCGTAATGAGAGATATCAATGATGCGTGTGATTTCAACTCCCTGAGCTTCAAGCTCATCCAACACCTCCTGCCTGCGTTCCACTCTCCTACTTTCTGTGAGCATAGGATAAAGCAAAACCATACCATCTTCATGAAAAGACACCCAATTATTGGGGAAGACTGCGTTCGGTTTTTCTGGCGAATCTGTGTCATTCAATGCAATAATATCGATTCCTTCGGCCTTTAACTTTGCCACAGCAGCATCAAATTCAATTTGAGCAAGACCCTCGATCATTGCCCTTTGTTCGGCACCCTCTTCGGACTGAAATGAATTGGAACTGGCCGTGGCTGGGTCGAAGCCAAAATGCTTTGGCCTCATCATCATAATACGTTTTGCAGCTTGTCTAGACATGCTACAAAGAAAGTCTATTTCTTGAAAATTCGAGTAGAAAATCCCAAACCAAAAATAAGGTCTGTGCTGTTGATTTGCTTCTTAAAATAAGACCCCATATAAACATCTAATTGAAGGTTGTTATTGACTAAATAAGTCGCTCCGAAATCATAATTATGAAGGTTGAAAAAGTCTGGATTTAGAGTGCTATAATACTCACCAAAAACAGAAATTTTTGAGCTAAGCGCATATGCGCCCATCAGGGTTATCGAAGTGTTACTATTGGAAAAATCAGTTCCAAAATTCATCCCTAAACTATAGGCAATTGAAAATTTAGAACTGATGGTATTCGAAAAATTGAAGCGAAAAATCTTAATGTTTTCATTGCCAAGGTCACTAAAAACTTCACCTCCAAATTCTGCCAAAAACGAAATCTGCGGTCGAAAACCCTCTTCATCTACAATCCTAATTTTTGTACCTATCGAAGTTGGTGCAAACAGAAGATCACTTCTCAGCTTATCACCTTTAGGACCCAATCTGTTATAAGATATATTCTGGAAAAGTCTCAACTCAACATTATTAGAAATCCCGTACCTGAGCTGAAGAGAATTTAACGCGATACTTTCGATAAAAAAATCCTGACTAAAACCAGCCTGCTTGATTTGAGAATAGCCAAAGCCAGATTCGATTTGAAAGACACCCTTTGGCACAACAAAAGCCGAGTAAGTCTGGGTAGGCCTGTCAGTGTTGATTGGTGTCTCTTTTGGATTCGTTTCTTCTTGTCCCATTAAGCTGTTCGCAAAAATGAACAACAGTAAAAAAGATATTCTGAGTGAATTTTTCATTTTTAGACCAGTCTAAATATTGAACATTAACAATTATAAATCAGTAGCTTATAAAACTATTTATTATGTCTTTCTTTAAGAATTGAAACCACATCATCGAGGGAGTGATTCTTAGCCTCAAGGAGTACCATATAGTGAAAAAGTAAGTCTGCAGACTCATTTAAGAAGAGCGCTGCATTGTCATCTTTAGCCTCGATCACTACCTCAACTGCTTCCTCTCCTACCTTCTGAGCAATCTTATTTAGGCCTTTAGAAAAGAGGTGCGCTACATAAGATTCCTCTGGTGTTTTGGACCTCCGTTCTTTGATGATTTGGGTAAGATTATCTAGAAAGCCAATGCCTTTTTGGTTGTCCTCTTGAAAGCAAGTGGCATCTCCCGTATGGCAAGTCGGCCCTGCTGGATTGGCCTTGATCAGCAAAGTGTCTTGATCGCAATCAATCAAAACCTTATTCACGTAAATATAATTATTCGAAGTCTCCCCTTTTGTCCATAGACGCTGCTTAGAGCGGCTAAAGAAAGTGACTTTACCTTCTGTTAGGGTCTTTGCAAGGGCTTCTTCATTCATATAGCCAAGCATTAAAACTTTGCTTGTCATAGCATCCTGAATGACCACAGGCACAAGCCCACCGTCCTTACTAAAATCAACTTCACTTATGGTATTTAATTTCCTCATTTCTCTATCCTAATAGGGATGTTTTTTGTTCGTAAATATGCCTTTAAATCGGGCACTGAAATCTCTTTAAAATGGAAAATACTGGCAGCTAATGCGGCATCAGATTTCCCCTTAGTAAAGGTAGTAAAGAAGTGCTCCATGGTACCTGCCCCACCCGATGCAATCAAGGGAATGGCTACCAATTCTGAGATCACAGCATTGAGTTCATCGGCAAAGCCGGCCTTAGTTCCATCACTGTCCATCGAGGTCAAAAGTATTTCCCCTGCCCCTCTTTGTTCTACTTCTTTGGCCCAAGCGATTGTTCTTAATTCAGTAGGTGTCCTTCCCCCATTCACGTGTACAATATGCTCATTATTCACAAAACGAGAATCAATCGCCACTACCACGCATTGGCTACCGAACTCCTGCGCCAATTCATTGATTAAATCAGGGCGTTTGACGGCCGAAGAATTGATCGAAATCTTATCTGCACCTGCATTCAGTAGCGCGGATACATCTTGAATCGATGAAATCCCGCCACCCACGGTAAAGGGTATATTGATTTGAGCGGCTACCTTCCGTACAAGGTCGACTAAGGTCTTTCTTTTTTCGACCGTGGCCGTAATGTCTAGAAAAACCAATTCATCGGCTCCTTCTGCGGCATATCGAGCTGCCAACTCAACAGGATCTCCTGCATCGCGGAGACCTACAAAATTAACTCCTTTGACAGTTCTGCCCTCTTTGATGTCGAGGCAGGGTATGATTCGTTTTGTTAACACAATTAGATTTTAGATGTACGAATTTAAATTGATGATTTGATTAATTACCAAAGGATGCCAATTCTGTGAGTGTGATTCTTCCTTCATAATAAGCTTTGCCAACGATGGTTCCGAATATGCCCATCTGTTCCAATTGCTTTAGGTCATCTAGAGTAGCAACTCCTCCACTTGCAATTAGTTTAAGCGAGGGGAAACGCTCCATCAATTCAGCATAAAGCTCAAATGAAGGCCCTTGTAGCAACCCATCTTTACTCACATCGGTACAAATCACATAAACTGCTCCTGCGGCCACATAGTCTTCTAAAAAGCTGAAGATATTCAGGCCTGAGCCCTCCTGCCAACCGTGAGTGCGGATTTCGTTATTCATCACATCGGCACCAATGATAATACGCTCTGCTCCATATTGCTTGATCCAATCGAGCACCAATGGCTTATTCTTCACTGCAATACTTCCTGCAGTGATTTGCTTCGCTCCTGCCTCGAAAGCTTCTTCAATGGCTTCTGCTGACTTTATTCCTCCACCAAAATCGACATGAAGCTGAGTGTTTGACGTAATTCGCTCCAAAGTGGCTCGGTTGACGATTGTATTGGCCTTCGCTCCATCCAAGTCTACCACATGAAGACGCTTAATGCCAGCTTCTTCAAAAGCTTTCGCAACCAGCAGTGGATCCGAGGCATATTCTGTTTTTTGAGCGTAGTCGCCCTGGGTAAGGCGAACGCATTTACCGTCAATGACGTCTATGGCTGGAATGATGTGCATTTTCTATAGATGTTAGACACTAGATTTTAGACTTTAGATTTTTGAAGCAAATAGTACGAACATTGAATTAATACTCCTTCCTGATTTTCTGATTCACTATTCCCTACTCAACTGTTCACTTGATATCAAGGAAATTCTGAAGGATCCGTTCTCCGACTTTTCCGCTCTTTTCTGGATGCGCCTGCAAAGCATAGAAATTATCCTTGTGCATGGCCGCGCTAAATTCGGTGATGTAATTCGTTGTCGCAATGGTATAAGGGCTCAATTCAGCATAATAGCTATGGACATAGTACACATAGCTTTCTTCCTCAATTCCTTTAAAAAGAGGCCCAATCATATTATCCAGATTGTTCCATCCCATTTGAGGCACTTTCAGTAGGGGTTCAAACTTCATTACCCGAACATCGAAGATCCCTAAACAGTCCGTATTATTTTCTTCGGAATGAGCACAAAGCAATTGCTGCCCCAAGCAAACCCCAAAAACAGGCTGTTTCAGCGATTTAATCACGCTATCAAGATTTCTTTCCTTCAAAAAACGCATGGCAGTGCTGGCTTCGCCCACTCCGGGAAAGATCACCCTATCCGCCTTTTGGATGACTTCAGGATCCGCACTTAAAACTGGTTCTACCCCTAATCTCTGAAGGGCATAAGTAACTGACTGTACGTTACCGGCATTATAATCTATGATTACTAAACTCATTTGGGTTTAAAAGGAAGAAGCGGTTTAAACCACCGCCTCTCTCTTTTGTTTTAATTTCAACTCTATTTTAGACTTAATCTCTGGCAAAGACTGATATAATTGCTCGTAAGATTCAATGATAAAATAATTCTCCTGCATTTTGTCTTTTCGGTAAGGCGTATCGAGGATTTGATCCACATCGTATTCAAAGTGATTAGGTTCACTGCTCAATGAATACTTTGTTTCGCCTGCTGAAGATAGAATACCCGCTCCATAGATTTTCAGCTCACCATCTTCTCTGATCAAACCGAACTCAATCGTGTACCAGTAAATGCGCGAAAGTAAATGAATCGCCCACTCGTCTTCGATCCATTCATGTCCAAATTGGCTGATCGCTTGTAGAAAATCCACGAAAGCCTGATTGGCGAGTAATGGAATATGCGCGAACACATCATGGAACATGTCTGGCTCTTCTAAATAATCCAATTGACTCATTTTACGCACCCAAGTAGTGGCTGGAAATTTTCTATTGGCCATAAGTTCAAAGAACAAACCGTCTTCTACTATCCCAGGCACAGCATAAATTTCCCAACCTGTTAGGCTCTTAAGCACTTTATTGGTTTCCTCAAAATTGGGAATAGCAGTACCCGTAAACTTGACCTTGTCTAGCCCGAGCATGAACTCCTTTGTGGCCGCTTTGGGCAAATTCGGAAACTGTCTATCGAAGAGTATGCCCCATACCTTCTGGTCTTCTGCAGTGTAATTCTCGTAAATCTGTTTCATTTGTCTTGATTTAGATTCTTTCAGAATGGGTGATAAAAATAAAACCCGATTCTTTCGGAATCGGGTTTCTATATGTTTGATTAATTATTGCTGTTCAATTACATACTGCTACCGTTCCGTTTATCGGGTGATGATAATAGTGGTAGTAATATGTGTTTGCGTTTAACATTGCGTCAAAGTTAAAATGCATTTTCGAAATGGCAATTCTTTTTTAAAAAAAGAATTTGGAGTGTTTTATAGCCTGGGATCATGGCCCTTAGAATCAAGAGAACCATTTGAGGAAAATAAATTTCGAATTTACTGTCATATTTTTCATGCCCTTGTCACTAATATTAGTAGACAATGAAAGACTTTGAACCACAACAGCGCACAACAACCACTTTTGAAGAGGTGCTTGAGGCTAATAAAGACAAAATATACAGGATCAGTCGTGTATATGCCGTTGCTCCACTAGAGCCGCAAGATTTGTTTCAAGAGGTGGTATATCAAATTTGGAAGTCCTTTTCAACTTTTAAAGGAACCTCGGGAGTAGACACTTGGGTATATAAAATCGCCTTGAACGTGTGTCAACGTTCAAAATTAAGATTGGACAAGGGCCAGGATAAAAGCCTGCGATTAGATTCGCTCCAGTTTGTTCCTGCCGAAACGCCACCAGACCAAAATGAAATTGACAAGTACAATGCGCTGCAAGATTGCATTGCAAGCTTGAACGATGCGGATCAATCATTGCTGGTTTTGCTACTGGAAGGACTGCCCTATAAGCAGATAGCGACTGTCACAGGCCTAACCGAAAACCATGTAGCGGTAAAATTAAAGCGCATTAGAAAATTATTATTTGAGTGTATCACCCCAAAATTAGCTTAAGATGACCGAGCAAGAATTAAGAAACATCTGGACGAATGCTTCTCAAGTGGAAAAGATTCAAGTCGATTTATCCCGACTGGTGATTGATCTAAAAAACAAGCTTGACCATATCGAGAAGGCGATCAGGAATAGAGACCTCCGCGAAATTATAGCGGCTTTTATCGGGGTTCCTATCTTTGCCTATTTCGCCTATGAAATCCCGTTTCCTATCACTCGAATTGCTAGTTTACTTACGGTAGTTTGGTCCATTTATGTGATTTACCGATTTAGAAAACTTCAAAAAAGCAGGAAAACCGAAGATTTGACATTGCCTTTCAAGTCTCAACTAGAAAACCAAAAGACCAATATGATGGCTGAGCACAGGTTTTTAGATACCGTGCTTTACTGGTATGCTGGCCCTCCTTTTTTGCTAAACACCCTTTTTATTTTAGGTTTGGGCAAGGCTGAATCACTTAGTGACCCGTCTTGGATAATAGCGCATTTACCCTTGAACATGAATGAAAAAATTCCGCTGATAATAGGTTTGGCTTGTTTTTACACATTTATAGTTTGGCTCAATAAGAAGGCTGTTAAAAAAACGATCAATCCTTTAATCGCTGAGATCGACCGCATTCAACAACAATTAGAAACTGAAGATTAAAAACTCAAAATAAACAACATGAAAAAATTATTTATCTCCCTATTTATCCTTCTTGTGGCTCAGGCTTCTTTTGCTCAAGCTGAAAAGGAAGTCTCTAAGAAAGTAGCCACAGCCTTCGAAAAGCATTTTAATGCCGGAGAATACAATGCCATTTTCGAAATGTTTTCTCCCGAAATGAAAACTGCCTTGCCGTTGGATCAAACCCTAACATTTTTAACCAATGTAAAAGCGCAAGCAGGTGAACTTAAAAGCCTGACCTTTATCAAATATGAGCAAGGAATGGTGGCATTATACAAAGCTCAATTTGATCGCGCATTGCTGGGGCTGAACCTTTCAACAGATCAAAGTGCTAAGATCAACGGCATATTCTTGAAGCCATTTCAAGACGAAACACTACCAACAATGGAAAGGAATGCTTCGAGTTTAATCCTTCCATTTAAAGGCGAATGGACCGTATTTTGGGGTGGCGATACGCAAGAGCAAAATTACCATGTGACAACACCTTCACAAAAAAATGCCTTTGATTTACTTATCATGGATGAAAATGGAAAATCCTTTTCTGGTGATGGCACAAAAAACGAAGATTATTATGCTTTCGGAAAGGAACTCATTGCCCCAGCTGCTGGCGAAGTGGTGCTCGTAGTGGATGGAATTAAAGACAATAAGCCGGGTACAATGAACCTTGTTTTCATGACGGGTAACACTGTAATTATTAAAACTGAGAACAATGAGTATCTGCTTTTTGCTCATTTCAAACAGCATTCGATTCAAGTCAAACAAGGTGATAGGGTTACTCAAGGTCAGTTACTCGGGCTTTGTGGAAACTCTGGCAATTCCTCTGAAGCACATCTTCATTTCCATATTCAAAATGTAGAGGAAATGGCACAAGCGACTGGCATTAAGAGCTACTTTGAGCAAATCAAGGTCAATGGAACATTCAAGAAAGACTACTCGCCCGTGAAAGGCGAGAGGATTTCTAACTAAGGCGTTTATTGACACTCCCCTAACACCTGTTATAGACGGGAATAGATCTGCGGTTACTTTTCAGGCGTTTGTTTAATCCTCTGTCTCAGGTTCTCCGATTTATCTGCCATTAGGCAGAACCTGTGACTACTATGAAATTAAGGACTTTGTCAGTGTTGATTATATGGACATTGACTAACAATATCGTTCGTTGTTTGACACTCCCCTAACCCCTCTTATTAGAGGGGAATGAGCTGCAGTTACTTTTATGGTATTTGTTTAACAGCTTCCGACAAAAATTACCACCAAACTATTCCCTCCTTTCTCTTGCGTCCGAAGCTTTTACCTGTATTAGTAGCCTATAACGAAGGACTCAGCGAAGGAGCAAAGGAGGGCTAGGGAGGTTTTCACTACTCTAAAAACCTCTCCAAAAACAGTTTAAAACGTGACTTAAGTCACCCAGCAAGTCGGATACTTATTGTTACTTGGTTAATGAACAAACATAAACGATCATGACCAAAGTAATTAAAATATTAGGGACGGGTTGTCCAAAATGCCAGTCCATGACAGGGGTTGTAAAGGAAGTAGTTTCAGAAAACCACATCGATGCAAGTATCGAAAAAGTAGAGGACATCATGGAAATCATGAAGTTCAATGTAATGTCTACACCTGCTTTGGTAGTGGACGGTGTAATCACCATCAAAGGAAGAGTACCTTCCAAAGATGAAGTATTGGCACTTTTGAACTAACCACATCGCATGCCATGAATTATCATATCAAGGCCTCATCCATTTCAAATGAGGATGCTGTCATTCATATCAAGCAATCCAATATAGCTTTTGGCACTACTTCAGTAACTGCTGAAACATTGCCAAATCCAGCAGAGCTATTTTTGGGCTCCTTTGCTGCCTGCATGTTGAAGAATGTTGAGCGCTTTGCTGAGATGATGAAGTTTTCTTACTCAGGTGCCACCTTAGTGGTAAATGCCACCCGACTGGAAAACCCACCAAGGATGGAGAACATCGTTTACGTGCTCACCATAAATAGCGAAGACAAAAAACTAAACTCCGATTTGCTAAAAAGGAATATCGAGAAGTTCGGCACTATCTTCAATACCATAAAATTAGCTTGCGCAATTTCGGGCACCGTCAGTGTCAAAGCAAATGTTTGACTGGGTTCAAAATATTGCCGATTGGATCGTCTATGACCTGTTGAATCTTAACAAAGGGCAGCATTTAGCGGAGGCACTTAATTTCTTTATCTATGACTCTGCAAAGATTCTAATCTTACTGCTTGTCGTTATTCTATTGATGGGGATGGTCAATAGCTACTTCCCTATTGATAAGGTAAAAAATTACCTTTCGAGAAATAAACTCTATGGTCTAGAATACCTTATGGCCAGTCTTTTTGGGGTCGTCACCCCCTTTTGTTCCTGCTCTTCCGTGCCGCTATTCATCGGTTTTGTGCGAGGCGGTATTCCATTGGGCGTAACCTTCGCCTTTTTGATCACTTCGCCTTTGGTGAATGAAGTTGCCATTGGGCTTTTTGTAGGTCTGTTTGGGTTGAAAACTACCATTATCTATGTAGTGAGCGGTGTGTTATTGGGCACCATTTCTGGTGTCATTCTTCAAAAGCTCAAATTGGAGCGTTTTCTCACCCCTTGGGTGAAAGAGGTATTAGCCAATGCCCAACGCGATCAAGATTTATTTGAAGCCGAAAAGCAATCCTTTAGCCAACGCTTACCCGTCATTTGGGCAGAAGTGGTTAAAATCCTCAAAGGCATTATTCCCTATGTATTGATCGGGATAGCGGTTGGTGGATTAATGCACGGATATATTCCAGAAGGCTTTTTCGAAAAGTACATGGACAAGGACAATCTGTTTGCCGTACCGATTGCCACCATTTTGGCTGTGCCGATGTATTCTAATGCTTCAGGAATACTGCCTGTCGTTCAAGTGTTGGTAGCGAAAGGAATCCCATTAGGAACAGCTATTGCCTTTATGATGGGCGTAGTCGGGCTCTCATTGCCAGAAGCCATGCTGCTTAAAAAAGTAATGGCCATAAAGCTCATTGCGATCTTCTTCGGGGTTGTTACCCTTTGTATTATCATTTCAGGATATCTGTTTAACATTATTTTGTAAGGTCATTTCTCTTTTGTCTTCACATCGCCAACATTATTGGTGTGCAATCAGGAAGTTTTGATAAATTGGATGGGATATAAATTCCAAAAATATTATAAGTACACGACATAATACTTAATTCGAGATGAACAACAGAATTGTAATTTCAAGTGATCATGTTGATAGTCATGGAGATGTAATGACTAAGCTGGCTCTTGAGTCAGGTGCTGAAATCATTAATGGAGAACGAAAGGTAAGAATGGGAGTTCAACACAAAAAAGATCTTCCTCCTTTAGGTAAAATTATTAACGCTCGAGTCGAAGAATCTGATGGACACTATTACTTAGTAGCTGAGCAGTTTGAATATGATACATATGAAGATGTATCTTGGAACAAAGACTTAGTTAAAGCAAGTAGTTCAGTAGATAATCATCCTTTCAACGAACCAGATTTTGACGTACCTGAAAAACTAGAGATTACTGTTGACAGACAAAATTTTAAAAATTATTCAGATTTCGAAAGCTATTTAACTTTCGTTGAAAGTATTCATTCAGAAGTTCAAACAGGAGAATTTGGGCGAAAGGCGCAGATAAACGATCCGGAGATAGTGCTCAAGTTGACCGAATACTTTTTAGTATATAAGCTACTGAAACCGGCTTTAGAAAAAACGGCTAAAAAGATCTCTGAAAAAGTCTCTGATAAACTTACAGTCGAATCAGAAAAGCTATATGATTTCATAAGAAAGTCTTTGAAGGAATTTTTATTACGGGTAATTCCAAAAAATCGGCCCGTATCCTACGTGATCAAACTTGCTGGAAAACCTGAAATTGAGCTGTTTGCAAAAATTACCGACCCTGAAATGCTAATTCGCGCTCTAAAACAAAATAAGCTTGAGAAGCTTCGGGACGAAATTCAAGCAATTAATGTCAATGTTGATTTTGAGAAAATCCAATTCATTTTGACCGAAAAAGGTAAATGGAAATTCAACTTTCTACTTACCGAAAAGGGAGAAACTATTGGAAGAAAAGTATCTTTCAAAAAAAGGGATAAGATGCTCGAATTAGTTACAAAAAAGACTAAGGCAAGAAAAAAATAATCATCTACAAAATCAAAGAGACCGCCATTCAACGGTCTCTTTTGGATTAGACAGCAGTCAAACACATCTGACCCGGTCTCTTGAAAATTATTGCTGTTGAGTTTTGATATAGTTAAGTGTTTGCTCAATCCAATCAGCATCGGCCTTTAATGCTACCTCTGGCGCTACTCCAATTTCTTCGTACTCCATAAATTGCTTTTGGCGCATATCGGTAGGATAAAAACTAAATAGCCCCGAAGCAGAATGAAAGGTTTTGCCATAATTAGAACCATAACTAATGGCGCCATAAGTCCTTTGGCCTAAATGAGTTGCATTGAAAAGTTGTTTTAAACGTACTGTAGTCATTTCTGCATTGGAACCAGTATAGAAATTCGTGATCACATAAACCTTAACTGACTTCTTTTTGAGTGCTTTCAAAATCGGAAGCGAGATCTTGTCTGCTCCGCCCCCATTGTTGCGCAAATCAATAATCAAGTTTGGAGCTTTAAGCTCATGGTCAATTTGTGCTATCAGTGCATCGCGCTTGGCATCCATGGCATAGCGAGCAAAGCTATTCAACCAAACGTATTGCACATCATCTGTTAAGTTCGAAAGCACATAACCCTCCCGATCTTCTGCATTGATCAGGCTATAGTTTTTGCCAGCATTTTCCTTGATCACATTAGAGAAAAGCATTCCATTCGCAAAGTATTGCGCTTTCGCGAAAACCAAATTCTTATGCACTTGACTATAAAAAGCGATATCGTAATGTGCGACTTTCTGGTTTTCTTTCAAGTAAGCGAAAATCTGTCCCGGTGCCCAAGTACCGAGCTCCGACTCTAAAATCACGCCCACTAAACTGTCGGTATCATCCACGCGATAAACACCCATTTTCATTTTACGACCAATAGTATAGATGCCTTCAATGTCGCTTGCAGCCTTCAATTTTAGTTCAGCAGTTAAGGCCTTAAGGTCGAGTGTCACTTTAGGAAAATTGAGGAAAGCTTCAGTGGCTCGGTATGCATTCACAAATGCTGAATCGTATATTTTCGCAGCTTCAAAACCGGGCCTTTTTTCAAAGACTTCAGCATGCTTATCATTCACTAATGACATCAGCTGATTGAGTTTCCAGAAGCATTCTGGCAGACTCATTGGCTCGGTCATTTGAGTGCTTAATTTCTGATAGCGCTGCTCAAAAACTTCCTTTTGATCTCCCTTGATTTGGTCTTTAAAAGAATAGGTAGTTTGCATTTGCTCGTACACAAAATCGAGTTCTGGTTTACAGTCGCAATTGCCTTGAGCCGAAAGGTTAAAACTTAAAGTAATGAGAAGAATTAGGGTCATTAAATTTTTCATGTCTGTTTGTTTTGCGTGTATTTATGTGTTTGACTGGTTCAAACGTACAAACAGAAATCGGCCTTTAAACCTATTTAATTAGGGTTGTGGCGAAATCAAACTATTCTGTGGCGGAATTGACAGCCGTTTCTACAGCCGCTTGATAAGTTTTAGAAACAGGCACTTCTATGTCGTTCGTCAGTACCACATTCACCTTCCGATTACCTGTGCGCCATTGCTTAAAGTGATAGGGATTGATCAAAAAAGACCGATGAGCTCTGATCAATTCTGGTCTTGTTTCTTCTACCTCAGCTAGCTTAGTTCTGAGCAACTGCTTTTTGATTTTGCCGCTTTCTTGATAGGTAATTTCAATGTAGTTATCTGAGGATTGAATGCAGATCAAATCCTTAAGCAGCAGGCGTAAGTTCTCGTAGTTTCCAGCCCCTTTGATTTCTATTTTCTGATCATCAAGTTGCTTGTCTTTGTACTTGCCAAAGGACCAACGGCCAATCGCAATAATAGGCATGATTGTAAGCACCGCAGGGAAATAAATATGGGTGGCGAAGTAGACAATTGTATATGCGTTGGGGTGCGCTTCCATCACGACATAATAGTAGACCAATCTGGTAACGATAAATGCCAGCGCAATCAGAAACCCGAACTGTAGCAATTCATTGGCAACCGTCCATTTGTCAGTTCCCCGTTTAAACAACCAATACTGAAAAGGCAAAGTAAGCAAGTAGCAGATAGAGCTGAAAAGCCCGTAAAGCGGCAGATAAATCAACTGCTCAGTGCTTCCAAATTCGCTTACATCGAGTGGTTCGGTAAAATACAGAAATACGAAAACCCAAACAGCTAAACCCAATGCAATAAGCAAATGGTGTTTTAATGCTGGGTCGAAAGGGTATTTATGCTTTAACATATGGCTTCTGCAATGATATTACATTAAAGGCATTTTTCGTGATTATAAATGTTCTTCTTTTGCCGCCACTTATGGACTTGAAATAATCTCGTACACCGATTGACTTTAGGAGGCCCGGAAATGCTTAGTTAGCTCACTAAACAGGTACTTTTCTCTCTGTTGAATCAATATTTCTTAATCCAAACCAAGTGTTTGATTTAAGCGAATAATGTAGATTTGAAGAAAAGAAAATCATGATCACTGCCGTAGTTCCTAAACTTCCCTTTATCAACAAACAAGACACGCTGACTTTCTATGTAAACTATCTCGGATTTACATTGAGATCGGATTATGGTGACTATCTTATTATGGACAAGGATAGTATCGAACTTCATTTTTTTCTGTTCCCAAAGCTGGAACCGAGCAAATCAGACTTTATGATTTACCTGAGAATAGATAATGACATTGAAGGCCTTCACGCAGAATACTTGAAAAATGCACAATCAATTAGGTTCATTGTTAAGCTAGAAACGAAACCTTGGGGCCAAAAAGAGTTTTCTATTGCCGATCCAAATGGTACTTGTTTAACTTTTGGGCAAGCGGTCTGAGGTTAAATAAAATCAAAAAGCCATTCTACCCTAAGACAGAACGGCTTTTCTTGAACCAAAACACTCTTAATAATAGATTTTAAATACTAATTAATTCCATCCACCACCTAGGGCTTTATACATATTCACAATCGCATGCATTTGCTGCATTTTGGTTTCAACCAACTCGAATCTAGATTCCAAAGCATCACGTTGGGTCAATAATACTTCCATATAATCGGCTCTTGCTGACCTGAACAGATTAGTCGAAATGTTAATTGACTCTGTGAGTGCCTCAACTTGTTGACGCCTTAAATCAAAGCTTTTACTGAGGTTATCAATATTCGACAACTGATTTGTGACCTCTAAATATGCCTGCAAAATGGTTCGCTCATAGTTGAATATCGCTTGAATCTGCTTTGCATTTGCATTCTGATATTCAGCCTTGATTGCATTTCTATTGATCAAAGGCGATACTAAATCGCCTGCCAATGAATAGAGCAATGATTCAGGTGCGGTGAACAAGAACTTAGCATTGAAGGCATTTAGCCCCACCCCAGCATTTAAGTCCAAAGAGGGATAGAAATTAGCCCTCGCTACTTGAATATCTAAATTTGCTGCAGCCAAAGTCATTTCAGCTTCGCGAATATCAGGGCGATTGATCAACAACTGAGACGGAATACCAGCTTGTACGTTATTTAGCGCTAAATCACTAAAAGCCTGTGAACTCCTTGTAATGGGTTGCGGGTATCTACCAATCAAGAAATTGATTCTATTTTCAGTTTCGATAATCATTTGTTGAATATCGAACTGAAGACTCTTCGTCTTAAATACCTCTGCTTCGAACTTACGAACAGCTAACTCAGTGGTCCTGGCAGCTTCTTTTTGCACCTTTACGATTTCCAATGCATTGGTTTGAATCTGGATATTCTGATTGACAATGTCCAACTGATTGTCCAAAGCCAAGAGTTCATAATAAGAGTTTGCTACTTCAGCAATCAGGTTAGTCACCATGAAGTTTTTGCCTTCAATAGAAGCTAAATACCTAGTTAAAGCAGCCTTTTTCGAATTGCGCAGCTTACGCCAAATATCAACTTCCCAAGTAGCATAAGCGCCTACCATAAAATCACCTAAAGGCTCAGGAAATTCCCTGCCTGGTTCAATTTCGGTATTGGCTTCAAGGGCTCCATTTCTGGTATAACGACCTACTTTATCAACGCCCATTCCAGCTCCTAGATTCACAAAAGGAAGGTACTCCCCTTTTTTAGCGCTTACCTCGTTTCTGGCGATCTCAATTTCTTGTAAAGTAATATTCAACTCCTGATTATTACTGAGCGCTGTATCAATTAGCGCAATCAAGTTTTCATCTGTAAAATATTCCTTCCAATTAAGTTGAGCCGTGTTGGTAGTATCCTGAACGTTATTAAAACGCTCAGGCACATCAGTTCTTGCTGTTTTTTCAGCTAACTCAGGAATAGCACAAGCATTTACAACCAATGCTATCATGGCTATTCCTAAACATTTATTTATTGTTCTTTTAAGCATGTTGAGATCTTTCTTCAGTTAACGGTCTGTCGTGTTCGTTTTTAATCAATTGACGGCCTTCTGCTAGTTTTGCAAAAATGTAGTACAGCCCAGGGATAACGATTACCCCGAAAATTGTACCGAGTAGCATCCCCCCTAAGGCCGAAGCTCCAATTGTACGGTTACCAATAGCTCCTGCTCCAGTTGCCAAAACTAGCGGAATCAAACCCGCGATAAAGGCAAACGAAGTCATCAAGATAGGTCTGAAACGAGTTTTAGCACCTTCAATGGCTGCCTCTGCTATCGTAGCCCCATGCCTGTGCTTCTGCACCGCAAACTCCACAATCAACACGGCATTCTTTCCTAATAAACCCACCAACATGATCAAACCAATTTGAGCATAAATGTCATTGTCTAAGCCCATCATTTTAAGCAGTAAGAAGGATCCAAATACCCCCACAGGAATTGAAAGAATAACTGCGAAAGGCAATAGGAAACTCTCATACTGCGCAGCTAGCACGAAATACACGAAGGCCAATACGATAATGAAAATGTAGATCGACTGATTACCACTTTGTGCTTCATCATAAGAAAGTCCTTCCCAAGCGATGTCATAGCCTTTTGGTAAAGTCTGAGCAGAAACTTCTCTAATGGCTTGAATTGCATCAGCGGTAGTATAGCCCTTGGCCGGAAGACCACGAATAGAAGCTGAATTGTACATGTTATAACGCGTGATTTCATTCGGCCCTTGTTTCTTAACCACCTTCATAAATGCTGAATAAGGCACCATTTCATCGTGATCATTCTTTACAAACAGTTTCAAAACATCAGAAGGCAGTCTTCTGAATTGCGGATCAGATTGCACATACACCTTGAAAAAACGGCCAAACCTGATAAAGCCTTGCTCATAAGTACTACCAATCAAAATATTCAAGTTTTCCATCGCATTACCGATAGAGACTCCTTTTTGCATCGCCAACTCATTATCAATTTCTAATTCATATTGAGGATAGTTGGCAGCGAAGAAGGTGAACAAGCCTGTCAGCTCTTTTCTTTTGCTCAGATTATCTATGAACTCTTTATTGATCACGTCAAATTCTTGATAGTCGGTGCTGGTAGTTTTATCTAACAAACGCATTGAAAAACCGCCTGAAGAACCGAAACCAGGAACAGCTGGTGGTTCGAAGAACTCAACAATGGCACCAAGCCCTTTGGATTCTTCTTCCAATTCTTCCATGATTTCTTTTACAGAATGCTCTCTCTCCGACCAAGTTTTCAAATTGATAAGACAAGTACCTGCATTCGACCCTCGACCTTCCGTCATGATTTCATAACCAGCCAATGATGACACAGACTCTACGCCTTCAATTTCCTCACATATCTTTTGAAGTTTTTGGGCTACCTGATTGGTTCTTTCCAAAGTCGCTCCTGGAGGAGTTTGGATAATTGCATAGATCGTACCTTGATCCTCTCCTGGGATAAATCCAGCAGGAAGCATTTTACTTTCTAAGTAAATTCCCACGCAAAAGGCGATCAAAATACCAAAAGTGACCACTCTTCTTGTTACAATTTTCTTCAGCAAGTTGGTATACCTTCCAGTAAGTCTTTCAAATAGTCCGTTGAAGCCATCTAAAAATCTGTTCAACACCGTCTTCTTCTTTGGAACACCATGATTATTCTTTAGAATAATCGCACAGAGTACGGGTGTTAAAGTAAGGGCTACTACTCCTGAAAGTACAATTGATGAGGCCATTGTAATCGAAAACTGCCGATAGAAAATACCCACAGGACCTGTCATAAAGGCCAAAGGAACGAACACGGCTGTCATTACCGCAGTAATTGCGATAATCGCACCACTGATTTCATGAAGTACTACTTGCGTTGCTTTATAAGGAGAAAGATTTGTTTCGTCCATCTTGGCATGCACCGCTTCTACCACAACAATGGCATTATCCACCACAATACCAATCGCCAAAACCAGGGCAAAAAGTGTAATCAGGTTAATGGAAAGACCAAAAAACTGCATTACAAAAAAGGCTCCAACCAGAGATACTGGTACGGCCAATGTTGGGATCAATGTTGAACGCCAATCACCTAAGAACAAGAACACAACGATCGCCACAAGAATGAAGGCTTCACCCAAGGTGTGGAGTACTTTTTCAATAGAGGCATCTAAGAATTGAGATACGTCATAACTGATTTTGTAATCCATGCCCGGAGGAAATAGCGCTTCCATTTCTTTCAGCTTGTCTTTTACTTCAGCGATTACATCACTGGCATTACTACCATAGTTTTGCTTCAATACAATCGCGGCAGATGGATGTCCATCCAAGTTGGAATAGATATCGAAGAACTCACTACCTAATTCAACCTTGGCAATATCCTTTAAGTGAATGCTCTCGCCTTCGGCATTAGCGCGAATGATAATTCCCTCATATTCTTCAGGCTTATTAAACCGACCCTTGTATGTCAGTACATACTCCAAAGACTGCGCTGCAATACCAGAACTTTGGCCAATCCTTCCTGGACGACCCACAATGCTTTGCTCTTGCATGGCCTCCATTACCTCCTCTACCGAGATGCTATAAGCTCTCATTCTATCGGGATTGAGCCAAACACGCATTGCATAAGTTCTACTGCCCAAGATTTGAGATCGGGCAACCCCTTTGATCCTATTAATTTCTGGGATCATGTTTACGCTGGCGTAGTTGTAAAGGAATTTTTCATCCATACTTTCATCCTTCGCATAAAGGTTGACATACATCAACATACTGGGCTGAATAGGCGTAATGATCACCCCTTCTCTTTGTACCAGCTCGGGCAAAAGTGGCATTACCTGATCCACCCGAGTCTTTACCCGAATAACGGCTTGATTGGGGTCGGTACCAGGTTCGAATATGATGTTAATTGTAGCCTCGCCAGCACTTGTGGCATCTGAAGCCATGTACCTCATACCTTGAACACCATTGATTGAGTTCTCCAGCGTAATGAGTGTTGAATTCACCAAAACCTCTGCACTCGAACCAGGATAAGCAATAAAAATACTTACTGTAGTTGGAGCGATTTGAGGGAACTGCGAGATAGGCAGTTGCTTAATAGCCAAACCTCCTATAAAAAGGATGACCACCGAAATTACAATCCCAAAGACGGGTCTATGTATAATTTTATTAAACATTTCTCTACTTTTTTATAGGCTGAATTACTCTGCGTACAAACTCAAATTCGAGATGGCAGCAATAGGCTCTACAAAATCATAGCTTATTTTGTCCTTTTCTCTCACCAAACGGAGCCCTTCAAGAAGAATCTTATCCGTTGCGGCTAAGCCTTCGACCACCGCAAAAATATGGGGCATTTCTGCTGCAATTTTAATCTCTCTCGATCTGATCATATTGTTCTCATCAATCACATACACAAATCGTTTGTCCAAGACTTCGAAAGTGGCCTTTTGAGGAATTAGCAATACATTTTTAAGTGGCACTTTAATGAGGACACTACCTGTTTCACCATGTCTTAAAAGACCTTTTGGATTTGGAAAAGTGGCCCTGAAAGCTATATTTCCGGTTTCATTGTTAAAATCCGCCTCAATAGTCCTGATTTCACCGCGATAATCGAATAACTTATTATTGGCCATTAGGAGCTCTACTTGGACCAAGCTGTCCCGATCAATGATCGTTTCGTATTCCAAATATTCAGCTTCTGGCACGTTGAAATAAACCCACATTTCGCTGTTGTCCGAAAAATTAGAAAGGAGCTCGCCTTCATCCAAAAGACTTCCTGGTCTCACAAGGAATCTATCGATAATGCCATCAAATGGGGCTCTGATTTCGGTGAAATCCAAGTGTACTTGTGCCAAGGCCATTTCGGCTTTGGCCTTCTGTAATTTGGCATCGGCCATGGCTAATTCATTTGGAGAAACCACATTACTGTCGGTCAGCCTTTTTGTGTTCTGGTATTCAATCTCCGCAAAATTGACTTCTGCTTGTGCCCTTTGTAATTCAGCCTCATATAGCTTGGGCATAATCTTAAATAAGAGTTGACCTTCCTTAACGAACTGTCCTTCATCTACAAATATCTTCTGTAAATAACCTCTTTCTTGTGTTCTTAACTCAATATGACGGATTGATCGGATTTGACTGACGTAATCCTTGGTGATTGAAGTATCCATTTTGGCCGGACTAGTCACTAAAAATTTAGTGTCCAGTGCTTCATGTTTCTCTTCTTTTTCTGATTCACAACCTGTGTAAAACATGAGTGCACACAGACTTATGACTATGAAAATTCTTTTCATGATAATTCTACTTGTTAAACGTATGTTATTTTTGATTTTTAAAAACGTTATAGAAGACGGCTGATTTCCGAACCTTTCAGGACTGAAAGCATCGGATAATCACATCTGAATAACGGAATACTGGTTTGGCACAGAGATGTGCCTTTAAGACCTAGTATTATATAGTAAAAACCTGTAGGAATAGATGCAATCTATGCGAAAGGATATCGCAAAAGCGCTTAGAAGCTGCCAAACGCTTTTTTATAAATCTAGCAAAGTAACCTAGCGATAAGGCACAAATGATTGCGATAAGTATGGCGCTACCAGCTAAATATTTTTTATGAGAAACTATTTCCTCCTCCTCAATTTCTTTCTCCGTGGCAGTAAACCTGATATCTTGAGTTCTGGCATATTGCGGAGGAACGGTAATGAAAGTTTGTCCTTGCTCCAATGAAGCACTTTTAGTGTCATCAGGAGTTGAAAAGGAGGACGACTGTGAAAAGTTTCGATTGTTGAACTGACCGAAATAAGTATTACCTACGGCAAGGAGCGCACATAGCGTAAAAACGATACCTAAAACCAGTTTATTCATTTATGGCGCTAATGTAAATCAGAGAGTTTGAATCGCCAAACAATCTTTTTGATCCATTCTTAATTTCTTGATTTTCATGAGGTAGCGCTAGGAGCTATCAGAAAATTTGGAGAAATTTAATTGATATGAAAATTCTTATTTTACCTTTCAATATGAAATTACTTCAAACAATCGCTATTTCAGTTTCGCTTGTCTTATGTTCTTGCGGTAATGAGTCTAAACCTACCGTTGTATATCCTGATTCGACAAACAATGAACAGAATGCGCAAAGAGAATTAGATACAACTCTAGTGCTTAATGGTGAATTACCGATTCATTTTAAGAAAACTGATTACCTCCTGTTCCCTATTGGCACTATTAAGTCTTCCACCAGAGGCTTGACTAAACTCTATTCTGGTTCGGTAAGCAACGGAGATTTTTCTCTTAGCATGGGGTATTTAAGTGAATACAACTATATTGGCAACCTTGATAACCTAAAAATCCAACACCTAGATTCCCTCAAATTTAGGTCTATCACAAATAAGAATCTTAAGATCCGCAGTTTCAAATTTCTGGAGTCCATCCAAAAAGAAGCAGGTATAAATTTATTGGTATTGAACATAACCGATATCGACACCAACAAGGATGGAGAGTTAAACGATGACGATGTGGAGTCTCTTTATCTTTCTCATATCAGTGGAAGAAACTTTAAGAAATTGACCAATGATTATCAAGAACTGCTGGATTGGAGAGTAATTGAGGTCAACAGAAAACTCTATTTCCGAACTTTAGAAGATATCGACAGAAATGGGGAATTCAACAAATCGGACAAGATTCATCACTACTATGCATCTCTAGAAAGTGAGGATTTCGAAGCTGTGGAGTACTTCCCTTTAGACTAAAAAGTCCATGTGCGGGTGCAAAATGAAGTTGAGTTGACCTATTGATAAAGTAAAAAGATTTAATGGCCAAAAATAGTTGGTAAATTCTCGTTAAATCTATTGTAATGAACTGTATAACAGTACTTTATTGATTGATTTTAAAAGGCTTATTGAAAACTGTTTCAATAAGCCTTTTTTGTATCT
>Ga0210009_1000404_pt1 | contig 49939 bp, 37 predicted proteins | sample CryGeyCG2114_065_FD_185457 | JGI IMG/M metagenome (GOLD analysis project Ga0210009, IMG submission 185457) | Groundwater microbial communities from aquifer - Crystal Geyser CG12_big_fil_rev_8/21/14_0.65 (SPAdes) (version 2) | ecosystem: Environmental > Aquatic > Deep subsurface > Groundwater ...
TCAGTGAGTTGCTTAATCAAAGGGGTTAAGATGCCATCCTTGCCTGTGAGGTCTTTTCCTTCACGTAGCGCTTGAATGGCAGCATTGATATCAAAAGTAGGTGTGGTCATAAATCATCTCTTTTTGGTATAGCTTAAAGAAATGACACAGAAATTTGAACACTACCCAGATTAGTCTTGAAGACACTCCCTATTACCATTGCTATAGCCGCATTGTTCGGCGTGCATTTTTGTGTGGCGATGATGATTACTCAGGTAAAGATTTTCAGGAGCCTATAGACATAACCGTTAAAATAATCGCAGTCTCCAAAGACGGAGGTCGAAGCGAGCCACAATATTTAAAAGTAACTCACAATGGTGTGAAAAAGCCTTGGTGGCAATTGTGGTAGGTACAGCAGCGACGCTCACCGAGGTTCGCGCGCGTGCGCTCATAGTTAGTTTTTTGTAGAGCTGGAGCTTAGTATATGTTTAATAAGTTTATTTTTGCGCTAGGAATTATTGTGTCACTTATTGGTTGTAGTGCAACAGGACCTAAGTTTACTGAAACTGAAGCACCAGAGGTAAATAAGGCTAAAGTGTATTTTTATCGTCCTTGGGCTATGTTAGATGGCGCTGCAGCGCCTGTGGTGCAGATAAATGGCGTAGATAGTTTTGAGATAGGTAATGGTGGCTTCCACGTATTAGACCTTAATCCAGGCAATACAATAATTGCAGTTAAAGAGGGTGGCTTTATGTCCAACTGGCGTGCCGGGCCCTTACAGATATCTTTCGATGCACAAGCCAATAACACTTATTTTGTTCGCTTAACTGCGTCTCTTGATAACGCAGCTTATATTGGGGGCGTAGCCAGTATTTCTGGTAACTACTCGCTTGGATTGGTTAATCCAGAAACCGCCAAGCAAGAACTGCGTGAAACTAAGAAAAACTAACAAGGCAAGTCAGCATCGCACCTTCGGTGCTGGACTCGCTAACGCTCGCCGCAGCTTGCGGCGTTAAGCTATAGAAATTTTTATCCGAAACTCTTAATTTAGAGTTAAAATCCTAACTCATTTATGTCCAAAAGCGTGCAGTGTGTCTCCTTAAAACCTACAGGCTACGCAAATGCCAAATAGGTGAGCCATGGTGATTAGCGAGACGACCGTCCGCCCCATGGCCGCTCTTTGGCATCCATGCCATCGCGGCATTCGTGAATCCATTCACATCAGACGGGCGGTCGAGCATCCACGGATGATGGGATGGACACCTCTTGTGAAGTAGGCGTCATTTACGCCATATTGAATTTGCACGTTCAATAACAACAAAAGGTGTCCAAAATGAAAGTTACACTAATAGGAATTGATCTCGCAAAAAATATCTTCCAAGTCTGTGGGGTAAATCAAGCAGGCAAGAGTGTTTTTAACCGTTCGATTAAACGTGCTCAGCTCCTGACTTTTCTGCGTACTTACCCTTATGCCACTATTGCGATGGAAGCCTGCAGTGGCTCTAACTATTGGGGCAGAGAGTTACTTTCTCTCGGGCATGACGTCAAACTGATCCCGCCTCAGCATGTTAAGCCATTTGTCAAAGGCAATAAGAACGATCGCAATGATGCCTTCGCTATCTGTGAGGCGGCGCAGAGACCGAACATGATTTTCGTCCAGCCGAGAACCTTACCGCAGGTTGATATCATCATTACCCACAGAATTCGCGAGCGCCGGATCAGAATACGCACTGCACTAACCAATCAAATCAGAGGTTTACTAAGTGAATATGGAATAGCCCTCCCTAAAGGACGTAATCCATTGAATCTTTTACTGCCGGAATTACTTGAGGATGCCAGTAATCAACTCACTACGATTGCACGCCAATACATGCGTGAGCTGATGGAAGAGTTGCGTGCGATCAACGTTGCAATAGGTTCGCTGGAAAAAGACATCAAACTGCAGGCAAGAACGCACCCAGATGCCAAGCGACTGATGGGTATAAGAGGCGTTGCAGAAATCATTGCCACTGCCGCGGTGTCATTTGCCGGAGATGGCTCAGGCTATCATGGTGCTCGGCATTTTTCTGCAAATTTAGGACTGGTTCCTAAAGAGTTTTCCAGTGGGGGAAAACAAAAATTGGGCGGCATAACCAAGCGAGGTAACAGCTATCTGCGGCGGCAACTGATCCAGGGAGCTTGGTCGATTATTCGCTATGCAAGTAAGAGTAATGACAGGATCTCCGTATGGGCCTTAAAGGTGATTGAGCGGCGAGGTAAACAGAAAGCAGCAGTAGCAATTGCAAATAAATTGGCGCGGATCATCTGGGCTATGCTGTTTCATCGCAGCGAATATCGGCCTTGTTAATATGTAAAAATCGAGTATTAAACTCACCCCAAAAACACGACTACAGATAATGAAGTAACAGGTAATACCGGCCTTTGCAGATGCTGAGAGAGTACAAGGAGCATATGACTCCGGACGGACGATAAGCAGCAAAGGCGCGGTTCTCATTAAGGCCAGAGAACAAAGATTCTCACAAATAGGTCGGATATACGTACGCAGTATTACTTTCTGTTACTCAAAAAGTGGTTGATCTATTCGAGGTGTCCATATAGGACTTGCTGCGTGTCGGTGAGTGAACACATGGCAAGCCTGCGTTAGTGGATATCAGCCAACGAATCTAATCAGATTGCCATAACTTTGATAATGCTATTACTCACCTTTAGCGCATTAAATATAAAATATTGTTTTAACAAAGAAAATTATCCACACAAGATATCAATGCTCTCCCCCTAGTGCCCTTTCAGTATAAAAACGCCACCTTCTGGTGGCGTTTTGCTTATTGATAACCCTAAAACAGAGGATTACTCATCATCGGCTTTATATTCGACATAGGCTTCGCCTTTACTGAGCCAAGCTGGCGCGGGTTTACCTTTAAGATAATGGTCGAAGAACTCCATCATTCGAATGCTGTAATCGAGTTTGTTGGGGTACTTTTTCAGATGATGCGGCTCATCTTCATATTGCAAAAATACGACCTCTTTACCCGCACGACGCATGGCCAAATACATTTCGACGCCCTGCTCCCAAGGCACAGCATCGTCCTTATCACCAAACATGATCATCAGAGGCGTTTGAATGCGATCGGCATAGAACACCGGTGAATTTTCAATGTATTTTTGCGGTGCAGCAAACAAACTTGCACCAATACGACTCTGCCCAGTCTCATACTGGAACTGGCGTGCGATCCCGGTGCCGTGGCGAATACCGCTGTAGGCGCTGGTCATATTGGCAACCGGTGCCCCCGCTACCGCGGCCTTAAACATCTTAGTTTGGGTGATGGCAAAGGCAGTTTGATAACCACTCCAAGAATGCCCTTGTAGACCAATGGCATCGGGATCGGCAATCCCCATCTCAATCAGCTTTTGTACGCCGGATGTGAGCGCTTGTACCGAACTCGCCCCTGGGTAACCAATATCAAAGCGAATATCCGGCAGGAATACCGCATAACCATTATTGATGTACCAGGCAAAATTAGGTCTATGATTGACCTTCATCTGCGGGAAGGCATGCAGTCTATCCGTCATAAAGCGATAGTAATACACCAACACAGGAACGCGTTTGCCCGCTTGATAATCGGTCGGCTTGATCAACACGCCATCTAACGGTTTACCATCGCCATTCGTCCAATGAACTAACTCGGCTTTGCTCCAGTTAAAGGCTTGGCGCTGTTTATCCAAGTCGGTTTGTTTAACTGCATTTTGCGGAACGCTATAGTTGGCCGTATATAAGTCAGGGAATAGGTCAAAACGCTCCTTAGAAAACATGATAGTGTCGGCATCTTTACTGCGTCCAAGCACGGTCAGCTTATACTCACCTTGCATCAACGTCTTCACGCCCGCTTCACCTAAGGTCGCTTGGTAGAAACCATCGGCCTTAGTTTTATCACTATAACCGTGGAGTAACACAGTGGCGTTATAGGCAAGCTCGGTCGGCACATCGGGATTATCCACTAAGCCTTCGAGGCGATATTGGATTTTTTGTGCACGTCCTTGACCCGCGGTTAGCGCAAATCCGGCCTTAGATTCGGTATTAAACTGCCAGACATCGTATTTATCGTAAACTAAGAAACCCGCATCATCCTTAAGCCAAGGGCCAAAACCATAGCCCGGTGCATTAGAGGGATAATCATGGTCTTCATCGGCAAAACTGACACTTAAGGATTGGGTTAGATTGGAGCGCCGTCCTAGTGCAACATCATAAAGATAGACGTTACCTTGTTGATAATAAACAACATATTTACCATTCCCCGACAGACTCGGTAGCTCATCACTGGGCTGCTGGGTCAAAAATGGCACCTTACGGCCCGTATTGAGATCCACAAGGTAATAGTCTTGGAAAAAACCCGCCCAGGTTGCCATTTTACGATAAGGCAAATCGGAACTTGCCAGCATAAAACGCTTATGCTGCGACAGTGTCACATCGGGCACAGTCTTATCGCCGAGCTGCACCACATTGTTTGAGCCTAAATGCAATACGGCGAGATAAGTGCGTTTTTGCTCATCCTCGTATTGTTTGATTTCATTGGGTTTAATCCGTGGATCATCACCATGCCACACCTTAATCCCGCGCTGACCTGTGACGATATTGGCGTCGAACAGATCTTTCTCTTCAGTAATTTTCGCCAAACTAAGCTGCTGACTCACCTCGGGTACACGGCCAAAAAATAGTCGCTCACTGTCCAGAGAGAAGTTCAAGCTGGCGTAACGGTTGAGCGTCCACTCTGTGGAATTGGGCACACGGCGGATTTTGCCAGAGGCTAACTCCACAACACTTAACTGATAACTGCGGCCATAGGGCAATTCGCTCGCATCACCCTGGGTAAAGGCCAGCCAGCGACCATTTTTAGCCAGTGCTAAGGCACCGACTTGTTGAGTCTGAGATTCAAATGCTGTTGATTTTTTGTAGTCTTTCAAATCAATCAGTTGCAATTGATGTTGCTTTGCTTCGATATCATTAACCGCGACGGCCAGGCGGCGACTGTCTTTATCGAAGTAATAGGCGGTCACATGCTCTAGATCCACTCGCTGCGATGGCGAAGACAAATTCACTAAGCTAAAACGACGGCCTTGGTCGAACTTATCGACCTTCACCTTCTCGGTTTTGGGCTTGTCATCCGCAGTGGCAGCGGCTTCAGCTTTGTCCTTAGCGTCTTTATTGGCTTCTTCGTCGGCTTCAAACCAAATCGCTAAGTGTTCACCATCGTCGCTAAAGACAAATTCCTTTACCCGCTCAAATTTGGTTTGCGTGCCAGTTTGGGTGTCGAGCAGCACCATATCGGCCTTAAGCTTTTTCTTCGCTTTAGCATCACTGGTTTCGACTTTGAGTAAACTGGGTTTGACTGCCATCGCCACATAGCGACCAGTATGGCTGACGATAGGATCTGAGCCGCCATCTATCTGAAAACTTTGCCCCGTTTGCAGATTTTTAACCAAACCATAGCTATCACCACGGTCGGGGGCAGCCTCGACCGCAATCACTTGACCTTTGTCAGCGATAACCGGCTTTTCGATGGATTCAAAATGCATAATGTCTGTTAAGGTAAGCGGCTTAGTGCTGGTTTCTGCCTGCACGACTGGCAATATACCGAGGGATAACAGCACCAAAGATGTGATAGGTAATAACTTCAATGTCTTCCTCTTTTATATATTTGTTAGACTAAAGTAGACTTTTTTAACGGTTAGCTCTCCATCATCGTTATAACCCAGTATTTTTACAAGTTATACCACACAAAAAATCGTGATATCGCTCACTATTCCCTGTGAAGTTTGACCAAAGATGGTTAAAATAATAGCCAGAAAAAATACCAAATTCATAGTCATGTTACCCGGCTATCGCTGGGGCAGACAATTGCAGTAACGACGAACCGTGGAAGGACTTCTCCATGTCAAAAAGAACGATAACCGTAATTCCAGGTGATGGAATTGGCCCAAGTATTATTGATTCTGCCTTAAAAATTCTTGATAAAGCAGGTTGTGATTTTGAATATGAATTTGCCGATGCTGGCCTCACCGCGCTCGAAAAGCAAGGCGAGCTATTGCCACAACGCACTTTAGAGCTTATCGAAAAAAACCGTATCACCCTTAAAGGTCCACTGACTACGCCAGTTGGTGAAGGTTTTACTTCTATCAACGTGACCCTACGTAAGAAATTTGGCTTATACGCTAACGTACGTCCAGTGCTGTCTTTTAAAGGCACCCAAGCCCGCTACGAAAATATCGATATCATCACAGTCCGTGAAAACACCGAAGGCATGTACTCTGGCCACGGTCAAAAAGTGTCTGACGATGGGTTAACGGCAGAAGCGACCAGTATCGTCACTCGCCAAGGTGCAGAGCAAATCGCCACCTTCGCCTACGAACTGGCCCGCAAAGAAAATCGTAAGAAAGTCACTATCGTGCACAAAGCCAACATCATGAAGTCAACTTCAGGTCTGTTCCTGAAAGTGGCCCGTGAAGTGAGCCTGCGTTACCCAGACATCAAGACAGAAGAAATGATCGTCGATGCAACCTGTATGAAGTTAGTGATGAACCCAGAAAACTTCGATGTGATCGTCACCACCAACCTGTTCGGTGACATTCTATCGGATCTGTGTGCTGGCCTCGTAGGCGGTCTAGGCATGGCACCGGGGGCTAACATTGGCCGTGATGCAGCAATTTTCGAAGCGGTTCACGGCAGCGCACCCGATATCGCTGGCAAAAACCTTGCGAACCCAACGTCGGTGATTTTAGCGTCTATCCAGATGCTGGAATATTTAGGCATGGCTGACAAAGCGGAGCAGATCCGTAAAGCGGTATCGGCAGTGATCGAAGAAGGCGACCGTACTACTCGCGATTTAGGCGGCACCCACGGCACGACCGATTTTACCCAAGCGGTACTCGATCGCCTGTGATCATCGCCTGTATATTAGTGTGCTTAAGCTAACCGCTTTACATTAAGGTAGCCCAATAAAAAAGCCCCGAAGAATATTCGGGGCTTTTTGTTAAGTAATCATCGCCTTATACCACAAGCAGCAATCACCTTATACTACAATCAGGATCAGTTCCAAGCCGTATTAGGGCGCAGCCATAAATGCACTGTCACCTCATCTCTGTCATGGTAGAGGTGTTTACACTGCACCTTAAACTCAGTGATCCCGTTTTCCTTTAGAATGGTCTGCATGGTCTCAAGGATCGCCGTGACTTCTTTATAACGGCTCTTCATCGGTAATTTAAGGTTAAAAATCGCCTCCTTAAACCAACCATTAATCGCCCACGCTTCAATCAGTTCGGCTACGCGCGCAGGCTTTTCAACCATGTCACACACTAACCAATAGATATTCTTGCGCTGGGGCTCGAAACGAAAACCGTCTTCGCGGTAATGTTTTACTTGGCCCGTCTCCATCAGTTTTTCATCCATGGGGCCATTATCGACCGCCGAGACAAACATGCCGCGGCGCACCAGTTGGTAGGTCCAGCCACCGGGGCAAGCGCCTAAGTCCACGGCATTCATACCACTGCGAATACGCTCTTCTTGTTCTTCCTTAGGCACAAACTGGCCGAAGGCTTCATCGAGTTTCAAACTAGAGCGGCTCGGTGCATCCGCCGCCATTTTAAGGCGCGGGATCCCCATAAAATGTGGTGAACTGTTATTGCTGTAGGAATAGCCCACATAGGCACGGCCTGGCCCGACAAAACACACGTGGATAATTGGACGCTTGGGATTTTCCTGGGCGAGCAAACTACCGGACTTTTTCAAATGTTGGCGTAGGGGCACTGTAAACTTACGGCAAAATGCCGAAAGCTCTTTCGCTTCGTTAGTGTCAGGCGTTTCAACCCGCACTTCACCCGCTTTGCTGACGTCACTGAGCGCCGCAACGATTGGGCCGATACGGTCATTTTCAGGCAAATCGGCGAGCAACTCACTCGCTGCAAACATTTGACGGGCGAAAATCAATGAATCTAATGGAAGCTGCTTGGCTAAAATATCCGCCGCGCCCTCTTCAAAACACTGGTATACGACATAGGCGTCGTTATTATTGGCCTTAACGAAGCCACCGACATTGAGCTCACCGGCTCGCTGTTGAATTTCTGCTGCACATTCTTTTTCAAAGCCGGCGCGGCAAAATAAAAATAGGTTTTTCATGGGGATCCCTGAGAAATCCAAGCCAAAGCACTGGCTGACTATCGATTTGGGCGCCAGTATACCAATTTCAATCTACAAATGCCCTATTTGCCGTCTACCACTTTGTGACGCCATACCGCAGCGGCAAATAATAACCAGCCGAGTAAGAAGCAACCGCCGCCCATAGGCGTGATAGGGCCAAGCCATTTAGTCCCAAATAATGCCAGTCCGTATAGCGAGCCAGAAAACAGCACTATGCCGGCAATAAACAAATAGGCCGACCAATCCAATAAACGTGAGGTTAACCATTGGCCCGAGAAAGCAACCATGATTAAGGCGAAGGTATGGTAGAAATGGTATTGCACCCCAAGATTAAATACGTCAATTAAATCCGGTGGTGCGACCGCCTTTAAACCGTGGGCACCAAAAGCCCCTAAGGCGACGGCTAAAAATCCGCTCAGTGCGGCGAGTAATAATAGACCTTTACGCATTTCAATCTCCAAATGGAATGGGCTTAATTCATTCAACATTCATTCGCTCAACATTAAGCTAACCAATAAAATCGCTAGATAAACCAATGGCACGTGCAAGGTTAGCCGCTTCAGTGGTGCCTGACGATTTTCTTGGGACAAAACTATGATCGCCGTCGGGTAACCAGCCGAACTGGATAGTATCGTTCAGTGGCCAAGTGGGTATTTGGGTTTTATTCCCAAACTTATCCCGCTCGCCCTGTAACACGAGCACCGGGACTTGGCATTCATTTAGTGGTGCCAATCTCGGCTCGCCGCCATTAAGGGGAATAAAGGGATAACCTAAACAAATCACCCTGTCGATCCGACTTGCAAGGCGAGTGTCGCAGGCCAGTAGCGCCGCCATACGACCGCCCATGGATTTGCCCATCAATACCACGCGTTTTACCTGCGGCTCTGCATGTGCTAGTTCGAGCATTTCTGCAAAGCAAGCGAGCAGTTTAGGCGCCCTATCGGGAGGACGCCTCTTGCCATCGGCCGCATTGGCTTGCATATAGGGGAAATTAAAGCGCATGACTTGGTAGCCCTTGGCCACCAATCCTGACGCCATCGAGCGCATAAATTCAGAATCCCGGTTGGCCCCAGCGCCATGGGCCAATAAAATCAATGTGTCACTTGGCGCGCCTTCAATCAAATATACGGGATTATCCTGGCAACAACTCACTACGGGACTCCTCGGCAAACATATCTAACATCCATTCACGAAATGCGACGACCTTTCCCAGCTCCGCATGATTTTGCTGGCACACTAGATAGTAAGCGTCTTTACTGACTAACACTTCTTGAAATGGACACACAAGTCGCCCCGCTTTGATGTCAGGGCGAGCGAGCACACTGTACCCTAACGCCACGCCTTGGCCATGGGCCGCCGCCTGCAATACGAGGGAGGAATGACTAAAAATCGGCCCTTGGTTCACATTGATATCGTTAATGCCACATTGCCTAAACCATGCCTGCCAGTCGTGGCGGCTCATATCGTGCAGCAGGGTGTGATATTTTAAATCTTCCGGCTTTGAAAGCGGCTTAGGTCCATTGAGTAACATAGGCGAGCATACAGGGATAAGCACTTCATTACGTAGCTTGTCGGCCCGTAAGCCTGGCCAATTACCTAAACCGTAGTAAATCGCCACATCCACATCATCGGTCAAAGAGCTGGCCTCGGTATCAACGGCTTTAATCCGCACGTCAATATCGGGATTTTTTTCACTAAACTTAGCCAAACGTGGCACCAACCACTGGATAGCAAAACTCGGAGACATACTCACAGTCAATGAACCAATGGCACTGCGGGCTAAAAGTCTGTCGGTGGCGTCGGCCAATTGGGTGAAGATATCTTTAATATCGAGAAAATAACTCTGCCCCTCTTCGGTCAACAGCAAAGAACGGTTTTTTCGGCGAAATAATTTTAATCCGAGAAAGTCTTCCAACGCCTTAATTTGATGGCTCACTGCAGCCTGAGTCACAAACAGTTCTTCAGCCGCACGAGTAAAGCTCAAGTGCCGTGCGGCGGCTTCAAATGCTTTAACCGCATTAAGTGGTGGTAATCGTCTTGACATAGTGATCTCTATCTCAATTTTTAATTAGTTTTTCTAATCCGTATTGTTACATTTAATCGTTTGTAAAGGCCAGCGTTTTTGGTTAAATTTTGCGCCAATGAAACACCTAGGTTGGACAATCTCGACAACGATAATGGGAATGTCTGACAGCGTTATTTTGTCAGCCCGGAGGCGACTATGTTCAATTTAAAATCTGCATTTGCGTTAATGTTAGTCTCAGCACTCAGTGTTAATGTCAATGCCAATGTACTCGTTGACGAAATCGTCATCGATACCACAGACTTACAGGCAAGTATCAATGCCGACTTAACCGCAGCCATGGATAAGATGCAGCAGGAAGAGTTACAAGCTCCGACCATACTGATTGCAGAAGAAGGCAAAGTTCCAAGCCAGCAAGTGGTAAAAGTAGAGCAATAATCTAACCCTGTAGCAACTAGGCGGGCATGTTTAACAAGAAAGCCGCAAATATTGCGGCTTTTTCGTTTTTACATTCACCAAAGACGCTTATCAATCAAGCGATTAGTGGTCTTTACCTATGGACGGTAGACTTTGACGTTAGTGTAGCCTTGCTCGATTAAATACAGCGCCTGCAATTTACTCATCACCCCACGTTCACAATACAGCAAATAGGTTTTCTGTTTGTCGAGGTCGGCAAACTGAGTCGCCAACTTGAAGAATGGAATGCGTTTAATCTCAACCCCTTCGATTTGAAGCGGTTTATTTTCCTCTTCCTCTGGAGCGCGGATATCAATCACAACCTCATTGGTATCGTCGATGGCAACCACGGTTTCCGTTTCTGTTATCCGAGTATCCATTTGCTCTGCAATCTCCCTAATATCGATAACGACGGCCTGCGCAACAATCTGATCGATCAGATCCGCCGAAAATTTCTGTTCTTCGGCCTCAACCTTCGCCAGTACCGCCTTCACTGTCGGCTTTTGCGAAATCACGCCGCAGTATTCCGGCATGGATTTAGCAAAATCTTCAGTACCAATTCTGCGACTCTCATTGATAATGTCCTGCTTATCCATAGCAATCAAGGGACGAAGAATGAGCAGTTCGGTACAACGGTCGATCACATTAAGGTTTGTTAGGGTTTGGCTCGATACTTGGCCTAGGCTTTCGCCCGTGACTAAAGCTTGGATGCCCATACGATCGGCGATGCGCGCCGCGGTGCGCATCATCATACGTTTGAGCACGACACCCATTTGACCATTATCGATTTTCTCTAAAATCTCGGCGACCACAGGTTCGAAGGGCACAGAAATAAATTTCACCTTGTGGGATTCACCGTAGGTTTTCCACAAATGATACGCAACCTGTTTTACGCCAATTTCGTGCTGCGCGCCGCCTAAATTAAAGAAGCAGTAATGGGTGCGAGCACCCTTCTTGATAAATTGATAGCTGGAAACGCCCGAGTCAAAGCCGCCAGAAATCAAGGACAACACATCTTCTTGGGTTGCCATAGGGAAACCACCTAAACCTTCGATGCGTTTAGTCACCATGTAAAGTTTATCGCGTTCAATCTCAAGATTGACCGTCACTTCAGGATTTTTTAAACGTACGCCCAATGCATCGGTAAATTGATTTAAACCGCCGCCCACATAACGTTCAACTTCGATGGAGTTAAAATCATGGTCACCGGTGCGCTTCACCCGCACACAAAAGGTTTTACCGGCAATTTGCTCACGGTAAACGGGCAGCACTTGCTGATAAATATCATCCACAGAGGTAAAACTATACTCATCAACCTGAACGACATGGGCAATACCAGGGATACATGCCAAGCGCTCACCAAAGGCCTGCGCTAACTCAGGTTTATCCTTAGGTACCATCACCATAATACGGTCCCATTGACGCTGCACTTTGGCATCTTCATCAACTTTTTTGAGCACATTACGGATGTTGGTTTCGAGCATTTTGGTGAAGCGCATCCGTACTGGTTTGCTCTTCATCATGATTTCTGGGTATAGCTTTACAATAAACTTCATGGGATTTCCGCGGGCAATTTTGAATACAGCAAAATTGGTTAAAATAATAATCGGAGGATTATAACAAACTCACCGCGATTGGCGCACCTGTTTCCATTCTCAAGCGGCACAGGGTGTGCGTTTATGCACAAGTAAACGGATAGGCAAAGGACGGTAAAAAAAAGCCGCGAAGGTATCACGGCTTGATATTGGCGAAACTAATTCTATTTATCCACCTGAATTTCTTGAGATTCTTTTGCCTTGCCTTGCTCAATAGCAATTTCCACTCGGCGGTTACGGGCCCGGTTCTCCGCTGAATTATTTGGCACTATGGGGTTGTTAGATGCCATACCTACCACTTTCATCCGTTTAGGATCAAAACCTTTGACCTGCAATAACACACTGGCAACGGCAACGGCACGCTTGCTAGAGAGATCCCAGTTAGAGCTATAAAGCTCATCACTTATTTGCATATCATCGGTGTAACCCGATACGGTAATGATCCCTGGCACATCTTTTAACAACTCACCCACGGCATAAACCACAGGTTTAAATTTGGGCTGAAGGAAGCCAGAACCTGAGGCAAATGAGCCTTTCTCGCGGATCCGGATAATAATCTGTTGGCCTAAAGACTCAATCTCAATCGCACCATCGGTGATCTCTTTATTAAGCTCCTGGGCCATTTTTTTCACTTGCTGATTGATCTTATCCTGGGCAGCGGCGGCTTCAGCTTTGACTGCATCGGCGGTTTCCTGGGCCGTAGCACTCGCCTCGCCTCCCCTTTGGGAGCCACTCTGTTGCTGTACACCACCGGCGCTATCGTCTTCACCCGCTTGGTAATCCAAGACAGGCTCGGTCATTTCATTGGTTTGTTGGTTGATAATTTCAATCGGGGTGGGATCGGGACGGCCAGGCCTAAACTCCAGTGCAATTACCGATGTCCCCTTAGGAATATCTTTCACTTCGACCTTGTTCTGTACCCCAAACGCATATTTCATCGAGCCTGCGATCTGCTTAAACTTCATCACATCCATTTCAGAAAACGATAGCAGCAGCACGAAAAAGCACATCAACAGCGACATTAAGTCGGCAAATGTTGCCAACCAGAGCGGGGCTCCCGGCGGTGGACAATTGCACTTAGCCTTAGCCATCGGCTACTCTCCGTCCGTTGTATCGACTTTCCGCTGTTTTTCAGCTAGGTAGTTTTTCAAGAAACCTTCAATTACCCGTGGGTTTTGTCCATCTTGAATAGCCAACACCGCATCCATGATCAAATTGCGGTTCAGCATTTCTTCGCCCATACGCAGGGTGAGTTTATCGGCGATGGGAATACACACCATGTTGGCAACCACTGCACCATATAGCGTGGTTAACAGAGCCACCGCCATCGAAGGGCCAATGGATTTAGGGTCAGACATATTCGATAGCATTGCCACTAAACCGACGAGTGTACCTATCATCCCCATCGCAGGGCCAACATCCCCAAAAGCTCTGAAAATGGCGATACCATTACGGTGGCGCTCTTCGGTTAAAGCGATGTCTTTTTCGAGAGCGGCTCGCACCACTTCGCCGTCATGGCCATCAACCAGCATATCGACGGCTTTTTGCATAAAACTATTGGTAATTTGCGCTTCTTCTAGCGCGAGAAAACCGCCTTTACGGGCGGCATCGGCCATAGTCACGGATTGTTCGATAAGATCATCTGGCTTATCAATCTTAAACATAAAAGCTTTCATCGCGATTTTAACCGCACCGAAAAACTGTTTGAGATTGAACTTCATCATCACAACGAAGAAAGAACCACCAAATACGATAAAAATCGAAGGCACGTCAATGAAGATCATCAAACCGCCGCTGGTCGCCATCGCCCAAAGGATAAAACCAAAGGCTCCCACTAATCCAATTAATGTAGCTAAATCCACAACGGCTCCTCAATATTGGGTATAAACAACATCATACTGACTCTATGAGTAAAATTACACTCGTGTTATTTGCGTTAACATAACACTGCGGTATTTACGTGAGCCTTATCAGTTATGCAAAAATCATCTAAAACGCGGTTATCCTATTGTCAGTTATCGGACAAGCACTAAGCAAGTTTAGCGACTATTTATATTTTCTGAAAAAAATTCAGCAACAAAGCGTGCTATTGAGCAAATATCCGCCGTCTGAATTTGACCCTTGCGCCGCCCTGATATACCTTGTGTCCGCTCTTTCAAAGGAATTATTAACGTGGCGAAGAAACCCGAAAACCTTAGTTTTGAAGAATCCCTAGCTGAACTCGAACGCATTGTGGCCGAGTTAGAACAGGGCGACGTCTCCCTCGATGACGCGTTAAAACAATTTGAACGCGGTATTAATCTCGTGCGTAATAGCCAAGCTAAGCTCGAACAAGCCCAACAAAAAGTGGCCATTTTACTGAAGCCGGATGAAAATGCGCCCCTCTCCCCCTATGTCATTGAGGGTGAATAAGCGTGTTAGTCAGTGCCATACAAACATATCAACTACGGGTTGATAACCAATTAAAACAGCGTTTTAGTACACTCGAAGATACCGCCCCTCAATTAAAGGCCGCCATGATCCATGGCGCACTCCTTGGCGGTAAACGGATCCGCCCCTTTCTTGTTTACAGTGTTGGGCAGATGTTTGGGGTCGAGCTTGAAAAATTAGATGCCTGCGCCGCAGCCATTGAGTGCATCCATGCCTATTCCTTAATCCATGACGATTTACCCGCCATGGATGATGATGCCCTTCGCCGCGGTCAACCCACAGTGCATATCGCCTTCGATGAAGCTACCGCAATTCTTGCCGGGGATGCGCTGCAAACCTTAGCCTTTGAAATTGTTACTGAAGCGGTTCCGAGTATCAGCAACGAGCAACATATCGCTATGGTCCGGGCATTGGCAAAAGCATCGGGGTATCGGGGTATGTGTGGCGGCCAAGCGATAGACTTAGCCTCAACCGATAAAAAAATTGATCTTATGGCCTTAACTCAGCTACACAATATGAAAACGGGTGCACTTATCAGTTGCGCCGTTGAGTTAGCCTTGATTGCCGCCAATGCGCCTAAAGATCAATATCAGGCTATGATGGAATTTGCCCATGCGGTAGGGCTTGCCTTCCAAGTGCAGGACGATATTCTGGATATTATTGCCACCACGGAAGAACTCGGCAAGCCCCAGGGCTCGGACGCAGAATCGAATAAGAGTACTTTTCCGCAACTGCTTGGACTACAAGGTGCTAAAGACACCGCAGCGCAACTGATCCAAGAGGCACTATCAGCGCTGGCTAAATTGCCATACAATAGCCAGTTAATTGCAGACTTCGCCCGCTATATTATTGAGCGAAGAATATAATAAGAGACGAAGTATCTCGCTATGAGTTTGGACATTTCTCAGTTTCCCGTATTGGCACAGGCCAATACTCCTAATGAACTCCGCCAACTTCCTCAGGCCCTATTACCACAGGTAGCCGATGAATTACGGGAGTTCCTTCTTAAGTCTGTCGGCATGTCCAGTGGACATTTTGCCTCTGGCCTAGGTACGGTCGAATTAACCGTTGCCGTGCATTATGTCTACAACACCCCATTCGATCGTTTAATTTGGGATGTAGGCCATCAAGCCTATCCCCATAAAATTCTCACCGGTCGCCGGGATAAAATGCATACCATCAGGCAAAAAAATGGTTTGCACCCCTTCCCTTGGCGTGAAGAAAGTGAATACGACACCTTCAGCGTGGGGCATTCGGGGACGTCGATCAGCGCCGCGCTGGCGATGGCCGTTGCCGCAGAGAAAGAACAAGCGGGGCGCAAAGTCGTTGCCGTGATTGGTGATGGCGCTATGACAGGCGGCATGGTGTTCGAGGCCATGAACCACGCGGGCGATCTACACAACGATATGCTGGTGGTACTGAACGACAATGAAATGTCAATTTCTGAAAATGTCGGCGCCTTAAACAACCATTTAGCCCAACTGATGTCGGGGCGCTTATATACCACTCTGCGCGAAGGCGGCAAAAAAGTGCTCAAGGGTATGCCCGTCATCAAAGAAATGGCCAAACGCACCGAAGAACACCTCAAGGGTATGGTTGTACCTGGTACCCTCTTCGAAGAATTAGGCTTCAACTATATAGGCCCCATTGATGGCCACGATGTGGAGGCTTTGGTCGAGACCCTGCGCAATATGCGTAATCTCAAGGGCCCACAGGTACTGCATATCATGACCAAAAAAGGTCGTGGTTATGAACCAGCAGAAAAAGACCCCATCGGCTGGCACGCCGTGCCTAAGTTTGACCCTTCACAGTTTAAAAAACCCGCGACTAAGCCTGGGCTACCGACCTTTTCCCAGGTATTTGGCAAGTGGTTGTGCGATATCGCCGAGCAGGATGAGAAAGTGCTCGGTATTACCCCTGCCATGCGTGAAGGTTCGGGCATGGTGGAGTTTTCCCAGCGCTTCCCGAAACAGTATTTCGATGCAGCCATTGCCGAGCAACACGCGGTGACACTCGGCGCAGGCTTTGCCTGTGAAGGTTATAAACCTGTGGTGGCGATTTACTCGACCTTCCTGCAACGGGCCTATGATCAGTTGATCCACGATGTTGCCCTGCAACGATTGCCCGTTTTATTCGCTATTGATCGCGGCGGTATTGTCGGTGCCGACGGCCCAACCCACCAAGGTGCGTTCGATTTAAGCTTTATGCGCTGCATCCCGAATATGGTGATTATGGCGCCATCGGATGAAAATGAATGTCGTCAGATGCTGTATACCGGTTATTGCTACGATGCTGGCCCAAGTGCGGTTCGCTATCCAAGGGGCAGCGCGACAGGAGCCACGCAGGTCGAGGCGATGACGGCACTGCCTATTGGCAAAGGGGAAATTAAGCGTATCGGCAAGCGTATTGCCATACTCAACTTTGGTACCACTTTAGCGGCGGCATTATCGGCGGCTGAAGATTTAGATGCCACTGTGGTCGATATGCGCTTTGTGAAACCGCTGGATGTGAATTTAGTCAAAGAGATGGCGCAAACCCACGATGTGCTGGTCACTGTGGAAGAAAACGCCATTATGGGCGGCGCTGGCTCTGGAGTATTAGAGCTTTTACAGAAACTTAAAATGCCTAAAGCTGTGCTGCAAATTGGCCTGCCCGATGAGTTTATTAAACATGGTTCGCCAGAAGAAGTGATCCACGACTTACAACTCGATGCCGAAGGCATGTTAGCGCAGATTAATGCCTATCTCGCCAATTAAGTGTGATGGGAGCTTGCTCCCTCTTAATGACGGAATAAGTTGCTAACTAGCTGCTAGTAAAATCGCAAAGTAAAAAGGACTGCATTAGCAGCCCTTTTTATATTATCTATTTCAGCAAAACCTAGGCTTCAATATCGCCTAAGCCTCAATATCAATCGTCGCACTTTCTTGGTTTGGGCCACCCTGTGACACCATTACCATGGCAGGACGTAGCAAGCGACTATTCAGCTCATAACCCTTTTGCATCACTAACATCACAGTATTCGCCGGAAATTCGGCACTTGGCTGCATGCCAATCGCTTGATGTTGATCGGGATTGAACGCTTGACCTTGGGGATCGATAGGTTTAACCCCAAATTTAGCCACGGAGGTTAATAAACCTTTTTGGGTTAGCTCCACTCCCTCATAGATGGCTTTGGTCGCTTCATCCTGCGGATTTGTGCCCTGTAGAGCGCGTTCCATGTTGTCCAACACGGGTAAGAGTTCATTGGCAAACTTCTCCAGTGCGAATTTGTTTGCCTTCTCCACATCCATTGCGGCACGGCGACGAATGTTATCCACTTCGGCTGCGGCACGTATCACTGAATCTTTCTGTTCTTCAACTTTCGCCAAAGCGTCAGCGAGTAACTGTTCCAGCTCTTCAATACGGAAATTGGCTTGGGTAAGCTCGTCAATCAGACTCGCTTCTTCGGTAGAGACTTCAGACTCTACACCCTCTTGGATCAGATCCTGTTCTGCTTTAATCGACTCGTTGCTCATTTTCACTCCAGCTAAAAATGCTTTGTTTCTAAATACTCTGGGCATATTATGGGGATCAATTTTGACGTTTCAAGGCCTAAGGCCAGATCTAGCATAAATATGACCACAAAGTTCCATACCATTGGCCTTATCGGCAAACCGCATCATCAAGGGACTAACCAAACCTTAAAACGTCTGCACCATTGGCTGACGATGCAAGGCTATGAAGTGTTAGCCGAAGAGCGAGTTGCCACCGAATTAGGTGCCAATATTGAAGCGGTAGATTTGCTGGAGATTGGTGAGCGCTGTGATTTAGCCATAGTCGTCGGTGGTGATGGTAATATGTTAGGGGCCGCTCGGGTATTGGCCCGTTTCGATGTGGGCGTGATCGGTGTCAACCGCGGCAATTTAGGCTTTTTAACGGATTTACCACCCGATGCCTTCGAAGAAGCGCTCGCTAAAGTGCTTGATGGTGAATTTGCAACCGAGCACAGATTCTTACTCGAGGCGGAAGTCTATCGCCACGGCATGCTCAAGGCGAGCAATACCGCGGTCAATGAAGCGGTGTTACATCCGGGTAAAATCGCCCATATGATTGAATTTGAAGTCTATATTGACGATCAATTTATGTACAGTCAGCGCGCCGATGGCATGATAGTGTCAACGCCTACTGGATCGACAGCCTATGCCCTCTCCGCTGGTGGCGCGATTCTAACACCGAATTTGCAAGCGCTGATCTTAGTACCTATGTTCCCGCACACTTTGTCGTGCCGCCCAATTGTGGTCGATGCCTGCAGTACAATTAAGATGGTGGTGTCGCCGGAAAATGGCGAGAACCTCGAGGTCAGCTGTGATGGTCATGTGCATTTGGCCGTGTTACCGGGCGATGAAATTATCGTACGTCGTAGCTCAGAACAATTACGGCTTATCCACCCTAAGGGGCATAATTATTTCCATGTTTTACGCACTAAATTAGGTTGGGGCAGTAAATTGTTCTAATACGAGTCCTATCGACTCACCCCTCGATAAAATCACTAGCGCTTTTTTTTACGGTTTTTTATGTAAACCACTTAATTATCGGAAATAAAATTACACAATTAACTTAATTTCATTAAGTGATCTTAGTCACGCTAGATTTAACATCCAATACAAACGTGATCTATATCACGCGCTAAAAGCCGCATAAATCAGAAAATACTCTTTAAATATCAACAAAATAATTAATTCACTAATATTATTATTTATTACTCTCGCTAACTTATGCGACCTTAATCACATCTTTAAAATGTGTTAAAAGTCCAATAAGTGCTCATTAATGAAATAAATGGATCAGTTAATTGCAATTCTGAGGCGTCACCCCACCTAAAAGCGCACTTTTAATAACTTTAATATCGATTTATTGAAACATATATAAGCAAAATTGATATGCCATAGTTACATCTAGTGATCTCGATCACAGATAGGAAAATCCCATGAGAGAAGCACCCCGCAGCCCTGTAAATTAGCATTTCATATAGCAGCCAAAATGATCTAGATCATATTAGTCGAGCACCAAATAGCGTCTAGTACACACCACAGAATGTCGTGACCATTAATATTTTCAGTGAAAACTGCTGATATGAGGTCTGGGAAGTCGACATTAAGGTAGATGCACAATCCTAGTATTTTAATAAAAAGACAGACCACTTTATGAAGAGGCAAGCATGACAATACTTCAACTCCTCGCCAGCTTGACGCCAGTGCTCAGCGTAATGCTATTTTTAGTGTTACTCAGAATGCCCGCATCTAAGGCTATGCCCATATCCATGGTAGTCACAGCACTCGCCGCCGTGTTTATATGGCAAATGGACACTACACTGCTGGCCGCATCGGTCCTAGAAGGACTGCTATCAGCCATCACCCCATTAACTATCATCTTCGGCGCGGTATTCCTGCTCAATACCCTGAAATACTCGGGTGCGATGGATACCATCCGTGCGGGCTTTACTAACATCAGTGCCGATGCCCGGGTGCAGGTCATTATCATTTGTTGGTTGTTTGGCGCCTTTATCGAAGGTAGTGCCGGTTTTGGCACACCAGCCGCGATTGGCGCGCCACTGCTAGTATTACTTGGGGTTCCCCCCGTTGCCGCCGCCGTGGTGGCTTTGATTGCAGACTCAGCCTGCGTATCATTTGGAGCGATTGGTTTACCTGTGCTCTTTGGGATGGAACAGGGTCTGATCCAAGGTGGCGTAAGCATGGCTGCGGAGCAATTTGCAGCACATGGCGGTAACTATGCTGGTTACGCGCAATATATCGTCATGCATATGATCACTATTGACTTAATCACAGGTTCATTAATCCCTCTGGTTATGGTGACTATGCTGACCGGATTCTTTGGTCGCAATAAATCCTTTAAGGAAGGCTTAGCCATTTGGAAATTTGCGATTTTTGCAGGTCTTGCTTTTACTGTCCCCGCATGGATCATCAACTACCTCGCAGGCCCTGAATTCCCAGCGGTTATCGGTGCATTAATCGGTATGGCACTGGTGATCCCAGTTGCGCGCAAAGGTTATTTGCTCCCTAAAACCCCTTGGAATGATTTTGCCGAAAATGACAGTCAAGAGGGAGTCAAGGTTGAAGCCACGGCTAAATTTTCACAAATTGCCGCTTGGACACCCTATATCATCATGGCTGCGCTGTTGGTGTTATCTCGTACAGTTATGCCGCTTAAAGCCTGGTTATCAAGCTTCAATATCAGCTGGACAGGTTTAATGGGCACGGAACTTAAGGCCAGCTTCGCGACACTATACGCCCCCGGCGCCTTCTTCGTCGCCGTGTGTATTCTCGGTTTTTTCCTGTTCAAAATGAAAAGCCCTGCGATTAAGCAAACGGTCGGTGTTTCATGTAAGTCCATGTTACCCACCATTATTTCATTAGGTGCTTCGGTGCCTATGGTGAAAATATTCTTAAACTCGGGTGCTAATGGTGCAGGTCTGGCCTCTATGCCAGTTGCCCTCGCCGATATGCTGGGCCAGTCAATGGGTGCAGTATGGGCATGGGTCGCGCCTATCGTGGGGATTTTTGGTGCCTTCCTATCGGGTTCAGCCACTTTCTCGAACATGATGTTCTCCAGTCTGCAATACAGCGTGGCTGACAATGTTGGCATGAACCACACAGTGATATTGGCACTACAAGGTATAGGTGCCAACGCCGGTAATATGATGTGTGTAATGAACGTGGTAGCCGCTGCTACTGTGGTGGGTATGGCGGGTAGAGAATCAGAAATTATCCGTAAGACTATGCCAGTTGCCATCGGTTATGCCCTACTGGCAGGTACCATTGCAACCCTATGGGGCGGTTTCTAATCCATTGATTTAATTGAGCAGTCGAAGTCACGATCGGTGACTTCGACTTCTGTCAGTTTATAAAGAGAGCAATGTAATGTCGATTAACTATAAATTGGTCATCGATGATCTAAGAGTGCAATTAGGCGACCACCCTGTCACAGATGATCCCGTCCGTCGTTTTGCTTGGTCCACCGATGCGAGTTACTTCAGAATCGTCCCCGAAGTCGTAGTACATGCCGAAACCCTAGAGCAAGTTAAACAGACCTTAGCGGTAGCCAGAAAGCATAATGCGCCCGTGACCTTTAGGGCGGCCGGCACCAGTTTATCGGGCCAAGCTATCGGTGAGGGCATACTGCTGATCCTCGGTCATGATGGTTTTAGAAAAATTGAAGTCAGTAGCGACGCCAAACAAATTACCTTAGGCGCCGCTGTCATTGGTTCCGATGCCAATGCCGTATTAGCGCCACTTAACCGTAAGATAGGCCCAGATCCCGCGACCATTGCCTCGGCTAAGATTGGCGGTATTGTCGCCAATAATGCTTCAGGTATGTGCTGCGGCACGGCCCAAAACAGTTACCAGACGATCGCCTCAGCAAAGCTGCTTTTTGTCGATGGTACAGAGCTCGATACTGGTTGTGAGAAATCAAAGGCAGAGTTTGCCAAAACCCACGGCAAACTTCTCGATGCGATTAAAGAACTGTCACACATGACTCGCCATAATGCGGTATTGGCGGAGCGTATTCGTAAAAAATATTCCATCAAGAATACTACTGGCTATGGTATCAACTCGTTACTCGATTTTAGCGATCCCTTCGACATCATTAATCATTTAATGGTGGGTATGGAAGGGACTCTCGCCTTCATTAACGAAGTCACCTACAACACAGTCAATGAGGCTAAATTTAAAGCCTCGGCCATGGCCGTGTTCCACAATATGGAAGATGCCGCCCGCGCTATTCCATTGATCAACGGTGAGAGCGTCGCTGCGGCGGAACTCCTCGACTGGCCATCCATCAAAGCGGTAACGGGTAAGCCTGGCATGCCGGACTGGTTATCGGAATTGCCTGCATTATCCGCTATTTTGCTTATCGAATCCCGTGCCGATGACGCGCAAACCCTCGAAGCTTATACCCAAGATGTCACCCAAAAACTTGCGGGTTTTGACTTTATTCGTCCAATGGAATTTAGCACTAACCCAGCAGTCTGTGACAAGTATTGGGCTATGCGTAAGGGATTATTTCCCATTGTGGGTGGCGAGCGGCCAAAGGGCACCTCGGTCATTATCGAAGACGTGGCCTTCGAACTCGAGCATCTGGCGGCGGCAGCACACGATATTACCGAGCTTTTCCATAAACATGGCTACCCTGAAGGTTGTATCTATGGCCATGCCCTAGCGGGTAACTTCCACTTTATTATTACGCCGACTTTCTCTACCCAAGCCGATATCGACCGTTTCCATGCCTTTATGGATGATATTGCCGATATGGTGATTAATAAGTACGACGGTTCGATGAAGGCTGAGCATGGTACCGGGCGCGCTGTGGCGCCGTTCGTCGAAAAAGAATGGGGGCAAGATGCCTACACTCTGATGAAAAGCATCAAGCAAGTGTTTGATCCTAAGGGTATCTTAAACCCCGGCGTCATCCTCAACGACGATAGCAATGTCCACGTTAAAAACATCAAACCCTGCCCTGTGGTCGATGATTTTGTCGATAAGTGCATCGAATGTGGTTTCTGCGAAAAAACCTGTCCAACATCGGCGCTTAACTTCTCGCCGCGTCAGCGTATCGCCACTTTGCGAGAAATCGAGCGTTTAGAGCAATCCGGTGATAAAGCCGCCGCAGCCGAAATGCGCGCCGCCGCTAAGTACGATGTGGTTGATACCTGCGCCGCCTGTCAGCTTTGTACTATTGCCTGTCCAGTGGATAACAGCATGGGCCAATTAGTGCGTAAGTTGCGCACGCCATACATCACCACCACTGAGCAAAAAGTCTTAGATTTCCAAGCCAAACATTTTGGCGCGGTCAACCAAGTGATCAGCTCAGGTTTTGACATGCTCGGCGTGATCCACAGGATCACCGGCGATGGCATTACCAATGCGCTAATGAAAACCGGCCGCTTAATTTCTAAAGAAGTGCCCTATTGGAATCCGGATTTCCCCAAAGGCGGCAAACTGCCAAAACCCTCCCCAGCAAAAGCAGGTCAAGAGACTGTGGTCTACTTCCCTGCTTGTGGCGGCAGAACCTTTGGCCCGACGCCGAAAGATCCCGATAACCGCACTTTGCCAGAAGTGGTGGTCACGCTGCTGGAACGCGCGGGCTATAACGTGATTACGCCTGATAAAACCCGCGATCTCTGCTGTGGCCAAATGTGGGAATCTAAGGGTGACTTTAAAAATGCCGATGCCAAACGTCAGGAACTGATCGATGCGGTCAGCAAAATGACCAACGGCGGTAAACTCCCCGTACTAGTCGATGCATTAAGCTGCACCTACAGAACATTAACGGGTAACCCTAAAGTTAACATTATCGACCTGGTTGAATTTATGCACGACAACCTACTCGATAAGCTCAATATCAGCAAAAAAGTCAATGTGGCTCTTCACTTAGGCTGTAGTGCTCGCAAGATGAAACTCGAGCCAAAAATGCAGGCGATTGCCAATGCCTGCTCAACTCAAGTGCTCAAACCTGCGGGGATTGACTGTTGTGGTTACGCGGGTGAAAAAGGATTATACAAACCCGAAATCAATGCCAGTGCACTGCGTAATATTAAAAAGCTGATCCCGGTGGACATTAAGGAAGGCTATTACGCTAACCGTATGTGTGAGGTAGGCCTAACCCAACACAGTGGTATTTCCTATCGCCACTTAGCCTATCTGCTGGAAGAGTGTACCCGTTAATATTCGTTAAAGGCATAAAAGCGGGGCTAATTTAGCCCGCTTTTATATCTAAAAGATATCATTCTCATTTATAGCTAAAAAACAATTTAAACCGTTCAAACTTAGTGTCATAAATTCAAATAAAAACCAACTAAATCAATAACATAGAATATTCTCATTTTTGAAAAAATCAACAGGATCATTTACTAAATTAGCGCTACTTATTTACTTAAGATAAGCCTATATTTGATCAACTACCTTAGCATTTGTGTGGACTTTGGGGTCACAGTGCAAGGCAATGTCGTTCACTAACAAGAAAGAGAAAACACCATGAAAATAGCTCTTTTCATCCCGTGTCTCGTTAATCAAATGATGCCAGATGTCGCCATCGCCACCTTGGAATTATTAGAAAAACTTGGACACCAAGTGATTCTTCCCGAGGGCCAAACCTGTTGTGGCCAACCTATGACCAACTCGGGTTGCTTCGATGCAGCGCGCAGTACCACCCTTAAACTGCTCAACGCTTTTAAGGGAGTCGAATGCGACGCCATTGTTTGTCCAGCCGCCTCTTGCTTAGTGGCCGCAAAGGAAAACTTCCACGAGTTTGATAGCAGCCCAGAAGCCCAAGCGGTGATCGATAAGCTCTATGAACTCACCGAGTTTTTACACGATATCGCACCGATCCCCGTCTTTCGCAAGCCCTTCGCCCACAAAATCAGCCTGCAACTCAGTTGCCACGGCATCCGCATGTTGAGCCTTGCGACGCCAAGCGAGCAAATGGGCCCAAGATTCAATAAAGTCGAAGCCGTATTAGCCAAGATTGCGGGCATCGAAATTCTTTATCCCGATCGCCGTGATGAATGCTGTGGCTTTGGTGGTACGTTCGCCGTCGATGAGGGTGCCGTCTCAGCCAAAATGGGCAAAGATAAGGCACAAGCCCACGCGGCTACTGGGGCTAAATATGTGGTCGGTTTTGACCCATCATGCCTATTACACCTCGATGGCATGATCCGCAGACAGCAATTGCCGATTGAAATTCGCCACATAGCGCAAGTGCTTAACGCCGCGCTCTAGGAGACTGACCATGGCTTATCAACATAATCACGGGGCGGTTGGCTCACAAGTCCATGCCCATAAGGCCGATATTTTTTGCCGCGACGAAACCCGTGTCGACTGGCATTCAAAGGCACTCTGGACACTGAGGGAAAAACGCGACCGCGCCGCGGGTAGTATCCCAGAATGGGAACAACTGCGTCAGCTTGGCTCTGACATCAAGCTACACACGCTAACCAATCTTGCTCAATACCTTGAAATATTTGAACAAAACTGTCTAGCCAACGGCATTAAAGTGCATTGGGCCAGAGATGGCGCCGAGCACAACCGTATCGTTCACGACATTTTATCCAGCCACAAAGTGAAAAAGCTGGTGAAGTCGAAGTCTATGCTGACCGAGGAATGCCACCTCAACCCGTACTTAGAACAACGGGGTATTGAAGTGATAGATACCGACCTAGGTGAGCGGATTATTCAGCTCGCCAAAATGCCGCCATCGCACATAGTCGTGCCCGCTATCCATATGAAAAAAGAAGAAGTCGGCGACCTCTTCCACGAGAAACTCGGCACTAAAGCGGGGGCATCCGATCCCTTGTATTTAACCCGCGCCGCCCGTGCCCACCTGCGTCAACAATTCCTTAGCGCCGATGCCGCGATGACAGGCGTGAACATGGCGATTGCCGATAAAGGCGCCGTGGTAGTTTGCACGAACGAAGGCAACGCCGACATGGGCGCTAACCTGCCTAAGTTGCAGTTGCATTCAATGGGGATCGACAAAGTGGTGCCCGATGTCGATAGCGCCGCCGTCTTGCTACGCACACTGGCACGCAATGCCACCGGTCAACCTGTCACGACTTATAGCGCCTTTTACCGTGGCCCACAGCCCGAAGGTGAGATGCACATTATTATCGTCGACAATGGCCGCACTGAGATGCTCAAGGATAAAATCCTCGCAGAATCATTGAAGTGTATTCGTTGTGGTGGCTGTCTCAATACCTGCCCTGTGTATCGTCGTTCAGGCGGTTATAGCTACAACTACACTATCCCAGGCCCTATCGGCATCGCCGTCGGCGCCAAATTGGATGACACTAACTCAATTGCCTGGGCCTGTACCCTCTGCGGCAGCTGTACTTATATCTGCCCGACCAAAGTACCGCTCGATAAGATTATTTTCCACCACCGACGCCTTAAGGCCGAAGCCGGACAACTTCCCTACGGTAAAAATGGTTATATGCCATTAGTCGGTAAATTTATGGCAAGCCCGACTATGCTCAATTGTTCAATGAGCATGGCAAGAACGGCACTGCGCATTCTACCGGGTAGCCTATTGAAACCCTTTAGCGGTGCATGGGGTAAATACCGTGAACTGCCCGTCGCCCCGAATTCCAGCTTCGAAGCTTGGTTTAAGCAACACAGGAGCCTATAAGATGTCTAGTAAACTTGAAATTCTCAATGCGCTCAAACTGTCGGCCTTAATGAATCACCCAATGCCGAGCATAGAAGTGGCGCCAAGGCTCGAAAACCTCGTCGGCCAGTTCGAAACTAACCTCAATGCTGTGGCGGGCACACTACATAAAGAAGGTGGCATCAAAGCCCTGCAAGCCAAAGTGGATGAACTTATCGCCCAAGGGTTGCAGGTCATCTCCCTTGTAGAAGGTGTCACAGCAAACCGTGAAATGCCACCCACAGCCCACGAGCTTAAAGATATAGATTATGCGGTAATCCCAGGCGAAATTGGCGTTGCTGAAAACGGAGCCATTTGGGTTAACAATAAGAATCTAGGCCACAGAGTGACACCTTTCATCTGTGAAAACCTTATCTTAGCCCTGCCAACGAATAAGATTGTGCCGACCCTACATCAGGCAGCTAAAGAAATCACCTTAGCCTCAGGTGAGTTTGGGGTGTTTATCGCGGGTCCATCAAAAACCGCCGATATCGAACAAGCCCTCGTCGTCGGTGCCCACGGCGCCTGCAGCTCGAACGTGTATTTGCTCTAGTACCACGTAACCCAGAAAACGCAAAGGTTACGGGACAATCGAAACACAAAAGCCGCCTTCATCGGCGGCTTTCTTATTTAAACGTTAGCATCAGATGACGAAACGTACTGGCAGTTAAACACGGGTATTGTTCAAGTCAATCCGAGGATGCAGGGCCGCCCCATTCTGCTGGTCAGGCTCCTTTATCGAGTCGCTTTAACCACGTGCGATAGCGCACATACTGAGGATACCTTGGTAGTCTCCTCGACTCGGTTGGTAGTATTCTCGACTATGTCCATGAGGCATTTATAGTAAAGGTGAGTAAATGAACGAAGTATTACTACAAATAAAGGCGCTCACCAATGGTGATCCTTTGTTGACGGCTGTCATTGTTGGAGTATTAACATTAACGTTAATTGGACTCGTAGGCTACATGCTAAAAGATGTCCCCGCGAAGCTGTTAAGTTGGCTCAGTAGCCTGCTGTTTGTGCGGCTCACTATCGACGATAGCCATCAGGCGCGCACAGAGATATTCAATAAGCTGTCCTTTTTGATCAGTAATACTACCATTCCGTTTTTTTCACGCTCTATCTCTGAAGCTGTGTACTTTGACTATGGTGTGAATTACGACGGGCGTGTCAGTGTTAAGTCTATCGGCTACGGTATGCACCTGTTTAAATACTGTGGTTGTTTTATGTTGGCAACCCGTACTAAGGTCGATAGTACGATGGCATACGATTCTATTACTGTAAGTGCACCATGGTGGGCAAAAGATAAACTGCATAGTTTTTTAGAAGATACTCGTGGAGACATCTCTACTGAGCCGAAAGTGAATATTTTCGAAGAAACCGAATGGTGTCGCTATGGCACATTGAAATCATCGGGTTTTAGTGAATTAGTGCTAGATGAAGGGTTTAAGCAGGCATTGATGGGGGAAGTTGATAACTTCGCAAGTAGGGGGAAATCGGTTGTCAGTAAGCTAACCATACTGTTACATGGAAAAACGGGTACGGGTAAGACGGGTATAGCGAGAGCCTTAGCGGTTGAGTATCATCGCGATCTATACATATTGAATCTTTCGACTGTCAATGATGCCACTATTCATAAGGCGATTAGAAAGGTACCACCCGGAGCTATGTTGTTAATAGAGGACTGTGACTGTGTAAAGGCTACGGTATCACGTACAGCTGAAAGCAATGTAGATAATCCACCACTCACTTTAGGTGGCGTTCTAAACGCGTTAGACGGAATCGTTCCTCTTGATGACTGCCTGGTAATAATGACCACAAATCATCTTGATAATCTTGACCCAGCGTTGATACGTAAAGGTCGTGTAGATGTCAGTATTGAAGTACCACTTATCAGTGCAAAACAAGTTAATGAAGACTACTTTGAGCGTTTTGGTGCCGTTCTTAATAGAACTGAGCCATTGTTAGGTTGTGAAGTCTATGAACTCCATCGCAGAGCGAGCTTAAGATATGGTGTGTGTTGTAAGCCAGTGTAACCCTCTTCCTCCGAAATAGACGGGAGTGTATTCAACACTTATCTGAGTCCTGCGAGGGTGCGGCCTCATTTTGAGGGGCGCTTAGAAAACCATATAGATCTGTGAAATTAACCTGACACAGAATTATGTACAGCCTCTACAAACCTCCTTGTTTAATGCTTAACCCAAGCATAGTCGGAGGTTAACAACTGCGCTATTAAGCGCTGGATGTCACTGTATTCTTTTTCCATAGATAAATTTATTTATGCAAATAAAATCCAAACTTTTCAAGATATTGTCTATTACGTATTTTTATCTTTTCTATATATTCATTTGTTTTATCTTCCCCCATATCTAGACAAGATAAAAACTCAACCACATCGCCTTCTATTAATGGATATCCCCCCTTTGATTCTATTGCATTTCTAATTATCTTTTCTCCAAGCAACTTATCACCAACACAGTAATGCAACAGGCCTAAATTCAACTGTCTATAAACACCAGAAACTGATGATGGAAATAAACTTAACAGTTTAATAAAATCATTTTGTGTTTTTACATCATCAAAGTCTTTTACTCTTTGGGTAATATAATCAGCCACCTCATTTATCAATGTATCCTCATCTTTTTTAGGCGATAATAATTCAGAATTTACATCATATGAAATTAGTCCACTACGTCCTCCTCCAAGGTCCCATCCATCAAAAACCCAAAACGTTAGTGGTTCACTAGGGTAAGAAAAATGAATCAACGGGCAAAACCAAGTACAAACTAAAATACCTGAGCGAGCTTTGATAAGAAAAACACCTTTCAAAAGTTCGTCATCTGAGCTCTCTGAAACAAATATTTTTGCCAATTTAAACTTAGAAACAAAAAATAAACCACTTAAATTATCAGAAAGCTTGGAGTAAAAATTTTTATTCATATACGCCTCGTTAAAACATTATTAATTACCTTGTACAAAAACAAAAATATGGCCATCCATTTTAGATCAAAAACATAATGCACTTTTGGTTTGTCTACAACTTGTACGAGCTAAAATAGCTTAAACTAGAGTCATTAAAAAATTGGTGTATTTAAGACATGCTAACAAAAAAAATCTGGCCACCCATTTTAAATCAAAAACATAATGCACTTTCAGTTTGCCTACAACCTGCTCTGGCTAAAATGGCAGCGAAAGAGACTTGCGCTGCCATTTCGATGAAAAAGCTCAGTCGAAGTTTCCACAACAATCCGCTACATAAAGGCTTTAGTGAACGCTTCCTTCGACTGGCGAATGTAGTTGCGGGCGCTTTGGGCATGTTGCTCCCATACCGCCCTATCGCTTGGGTCGGTGAAGGGGTTTTGTTCGACGGCAATGGAGCGCTCAAAACGGTCATAGAAGGTTAACATGGCCGAAGTGATCTGGTTAAAACGCTCCTTGAACTCTTGAAATTCATCAATTTTTTCAGTGGTTTTAATCATATACTGCACAAGTTCAGCATTGCTATTCGAAGCTAATAGGGCTTCGGCCTTAGCGCTAATATTGGCGCTGGCATCGGCGATCACTAATGCGCGGGTTTGTTCATCCTTACTCATCACTCGGCTGTAATTTTCAGGGGTGCGGGCAATCCCAGCATGCTGTAAATAGCTGCGCAGATGCTTGTCGAGATCGCGGCGAAACGTATCTAAGTTCTTCTGCATATTGACTAAATCATTATCGAGCGCTGTGACCTGCTGCAGCTCTTTCTCGATTTCAGACATAAATCGCTCGGCCTGCTGGTAGATCTTTAGGCCATTTTCCTCGGCAAACTTTTTATCGCTGCGGCTCAAGTCGCTGTTGTCATAGTTAGAGCGATCAAAAGTCGCGGCCAAGAATGACTTAAAGGGTTCGGCAAAGGCGGAATAAGCACCGGCACTGACCACATTTAAGGTCGCGGTTGCCAAATCACCAAAGGGTTTCACCATAGAACCCAAGCGTGCTTGCTGGATAGGCGATGCCACACGTTTAGCATCGGTCAGAACCGACCTAAAAGTGTTATAACCTAATGGGTTAGACATCTTATTGCGCTCAGAAGTTGCTAATACGAAGGTGATACTCGAATAGATGGCATTGGAGTATTCGAGGTATTGCCTTTGGCTCTCAAGCTGGGCGGCGTAATTTTTACCAAGGGTGCGAAATGACTCGGATTGTACCTCGTAATTTTTATCTTCCTTTAGCTTATCTAAAATCCCACCGATAATTTTTTGCTCGTTCTTTTGCAACGCGATATCGAGGCGAATTTTATCGAGCGTCAGATCGTCCAAGCTAATAGGACCATTGATGGCCTCAATGTCGAGGCGAATATACTGGCGACTCGGATCGTCAATAGAGACTCGGTGCGCTAAATATTCGTTCGCGCCGGGGGTGATATCGATTAAGGCGACATGCTGCCACTGGGCATCAAGTTTTAATACCGGAGAGGTTAATACATTGATCCGATACTGGGTTTGAGTATTTTGAGTTTTCACCCAAAACTCTAACAGGCCCGCTTCAGAAATGGGGTACTTGCTGACTATGCTGCTATTGCCTTCGGCACATAGGAGTGCACTTTCACCACTGTGGGGTTCTGCGCCTTCAAATTGGCAGCCCATGATCCACGACCAAGGTTGAGATAAACGGTTGCCTTCAAAGTCGCTGGCAAACACTAACTCATTATCTTTAGCACTGGCATTAACACTGGTTAACACGCCAAACAACAGCATAGAAATGACTGCAGTGGTGCGCATAGGGGCCTCATTAAAAACATAAATGACTAAAACCAGCGAAATGTATCAGAGCGCATCATCCCACGCTAGCCCTAAGTCATATTTGCCGCAAAAGATACACACACATCGCCAAATATTCGCAGTAGCACTTAGCAATAGCGTTTAAATAAAAGCAATCCCCATTTGGAAAATTAGGCTAACTCTGAGCGGGTCTAGTCGAAGGTAACAGTAAACGCGACTCGACCCGTCCCATGGCGATAAACATCCAGAAGGTGAGAATCGTGCTACAGGTCGCCAGTGATATCCACACGCCAACCACTCCAAATGCCCAAGCAAAACAGTAAATGATTGCGGCAATCAGGATAAGTTTCGCACCCGTCAGAATCGAGGCCTGCCGAGAGCAATTAATTGCCTGAAAGAAACTGGCGCCGACTAAGATCAAGCCTTCCATAGGTAAGCCCCAGAAATACCAACGCATGCCTTCAATCGCCACCGGCGTTAAATTCGGATTATCACCGGCAAACAAATACACTAACCACTCGGGGCGAGAATAGATCAGCAATAATCCTAACACCGCGGTGAGTAGCGTCATGCCAAAGGCAATATTGCGCGCCTGTTTTACCCGGTCAAAGCGCCCTGCCCCCGCATTAAAACTGTAAATGGGTTGAGTACCGAGGGCGATGCCCTCAAAAATCAAATAGAAAAACGCTTCGGTGTAACTTACTACGCCGTATGCGGCAATATGTAGAGGTCCGCCAACCCACAAAAAAGCCGTGTTATGCAGGGTTAACACTATCGACAGATAGAGGTTCATCAAAAAGCTGGGAAGCCCCACGCGGGCGATATTCAAGCAATTGTCGAGCTTGAGCTTCATCTGCTCAAGGTTGATCTTAAGCTGGGTACGCGGGCCAAAAAAGTGCTGCAGACACAAAAGCCCAGTCACGGCCTGGGACAACATGGTCGCAATGGCGGCCCCCGCCAAACCAAAGGGAAACACAACAATAAAGAGCCAATCTAAGCAAGTGTTAAGCACTCCGCCTAAGATCAGCACAAAGGTCACCATAGAAGGCCGACCGTCATTACGCAGTAACGTCGTAAAGGTCATGGAAATAATGGGGAAATGACACAGGGCGAAATACCAAAATAGGTATTCGTTGGCATTCTCAAGGATCTCCCCTTCTGCACCTAAGGCGATTAAAATATCCCGGGAAAATACACCACCAATAAGGGCAAAAAGTCCGCCCGCCAGTAAACATAGGCTAAAGGCATTACCGAGGAGCTTACGCGCCTTAGCCACATTGCCTTGGCCAAGATTGATCGACACTAATGCCGCACTGCCCATGCCAATCATGGCGCCAATGGCATATAAAATCGCGCCCACTGGATAAGCTAGCATCATACCAGCGAGTCCAGTTTCACCCAAATAATGCCCAACGAAGATACCATCAATCGTCACATAGACACCCGTCACCAACATAGAGGCAATGGTGGGTATGGTATAACGCCAAAAAAGCTTGGCAATCGGCTCCTTGAGCAAATGCTGATTTGTTGGTGTCTGGGATAGTGCTGTCATTACCGTGTCTCACAAAGATTAAGGAGGCGCGCATCGGATCTAAAAAATAGCAATGAACAAAAATGCGGCAACGGATTGTACCTAAATTTCGCCATAAAACAAAACCGGAAGATACGATTTAATTTAGAGCAAAACATAATAATCACAATAAGTTATATAGAGAACAGTTTCATTTCAGCCCAGTGACAATCGCAGCACCACTTGGCAACAGTTCTGGGGCAACTCATCATTTTTCGCTACTTTTTTGGTATTTAATCATGAATTAGGTAAAGTGTTGGCTTAAATAACTCAAATTGGGTTTTATGCCTTAAGTAAAACAATGAAACTTCAACAGCTAACATATTGATAAAAAATGAGTTATAGACAATTTAATTTGATAACAATAATAAAGGGAAGGACATGAGTCAAAATAGTCCAAATGCAGAAAACGATCTGCGGGAAGTTAAACAGCTCGGCATGTGGGCCTCGATCACAAGCTTAAGCTACATTTTTTGGCTTGTTGGCGGCATGGAGCTGGTCGAACGTATCGCCTACTACGGTGTTAAGGCGAGTGCGGGTCTATATGCCAAAGCCCCCGAATCGGCGGGCGGTTTAGGAATAAGTCTCAGTGACTACGGCATTATTATCTCGCTGTGGGCGATTATGCAGACTTTTGTCCCGGTATTTACCGGCGGTATTTCCGATAGAGTCGGCTATAAAGAAACTATCTTTGGCTCCACCATCATTAAGATCTGTGGCTATCTGGTGATGGCATTTTTCCCCAGTTTTTGGGGATTTCTCGCGGGTTCTTTACTCCTCGCCATAGGCACTGGGATATTTAAACCCGGCATTCAAGGCACCTTAGTGCTATCGACCAATCGCAATAATACTTCTATGGCTTGGGGCATTTTTTACCAAGTAGTGAACATTGGTGGCTTTTTAGGACCGCTGGTTGCCGTACATATGCGCCAGCTGTCCTGGGACAATGTGTTCTTCGCCTGCGCGGCGATTATCTCACTTAACTTCTTATTTTTACTGACTTACACAGAACCCGGTAAAGCCGAGCGACTGGCACGTAATAAATTAATTAACTCGGGGGAAGTCAAGCAAGAAGCCCTGTGGCGTGATGCATGGCATGAGCTGAAAAAGCCAATAGTGATCTACTATATGCTGGTGTTTTCAGGTTTCTGGTTCCTGTTCAACGCCCTGTTCGATGTGCTGCCTATCCATATTTCCGAATGGGTCGATACCAGCGTCATCGTCACCTCCCTTTTTGGCAGCGAAGGCACCAGTAACGGTATCCTGCAATTCTGGCTCGGCCTCAATAACGAAGGCACTAAGGTCATGCCAGAGGGCATGCTCAACCTCAATGCGGGTCTGATCATGACCAGCTGCTTTATCATCGCCGCATTGACCGCCAAATATCGCATCACCACGGCCATGTTAATTGGTTGCTTACTGAGTATTTTAGCCTTTGTATTTATTGGTGCTTTCCATGCGGCTTGGTTTATCGTGCTCGCGATTGCCATGTTTTCCATCGGCGAAATGATGATAAGTCCGAAGAAAAATGAATTTATGGGCAATATCGCCCCCGAAGGTAAAAAAGCCATGTACCTGGGATTTGTGATGTTACCCCAAGGGATCGGCTGGGGATTAGAAGGCTACTTTGGCCCTAAACTCTATGAGATTTATGCCTCTAAGGAATTATTTTCACGGGATTTATTGCTAGCGCGCGGCATGGGTAGCACAGAGGTAGATGCCATCCCACAGGGTGAAGCCTTTACGACTCTGGTTAGCTATACCGGGGAAAGTGCCCATGAGCTAACGCAACTGCTCTACCATAGTCATAATATCGGCATGGCCTGGTACATTATTGCGGCGATAGGTACTCTTTCAGCGGTTGGGATTTATCTCTATGGTAAGTGGTTACTGACACTGCAAAAGGCGCAACAAGCGGCTCAGTAGCTCAAACAACATTTGAAAGTGAGTATGTAAATACTCACTTTTTTATTCCACCATTTACAATGAGTCCAGCAACTCTGGGGTGAATTGTTCGGCACTAAGTGCTAACCCCAGTCCTTGAATTTGAGTCTGCAACTGGTTTAACGCTTGCTCCAGTGTGGCTAAGGTTAAGGTATTATCATCTAAGAGATAAACTTGCCTTAAGCTCATATAGTAAAACAGCAAAGTAATCAGCGCATTAACATCATTTTTAGCCGCTAAAGCCTTTACTTTGTTCAGTTTGCGGTAGATACGATTCTGCAGCTGCTTTAACTGCCAAACGTAGTAAATTTCAGTAAAAAACGGTTTTGCTTTAAGTTGAAACACTATGGCACTACAGAGGATGACCGCCAGTATCACCCCGAGCAAATTTAAGTGAAAATTTCCCGTAGGCTCGCCGGGGGCACTCGCCGCACCGAAAAGCGCAATGAGCCCGGCCCCTAAGGAAAGCGAGAGCAGTATCAGGCTAAGGACCAACACCAGCATAAATAAGTTCATATTTTTGCGGTAAATGCTTTTATCAACATGCTGTAACTTCATAAACTCCATTCTCAAATAGCCGCCTAAATAGGCGTAATGTTCAATGCGAGGCTAAGCATACTCGAATCCCCTTTCATCGGCCTTAATTGATTAAACACTGACAAAGATACAAATTGAAACGTATTGAGTATTAAGATGAATAACCAAGGCAATACAAGAAATTAATTCGGTATTATTCGTTAAATAAAACACAGTTGCTCGATTATACTTAGCCCCCATAATGTCTATGATTAGTCAAAAAGGTGTACAATTTGCACGTTTATCCTCTCAGCCTTGGATCCCACTGATTTAACAATGATAAATCCCCTAAGGAGCACCATGATACTGAGCAAAATCCATTCCAAAGTCCTCCTTTTGGCACTCAGTGGTTTTTGCTGTACTGTTCAGGCAGAGGATCTGCTTGCCGTTGGCACTCGCTTTAATCAAATCTTTGAACAACAAGCCAATGGCGAATTTACCGGCCTTGGCGTCGACATATTGAACCGTTTCGCCAAGCAGCAAAAAGTCACGATTCACTATGAAATCGCCCCTTGGCGCCGAGCCCAGTCTATGGTTGAACGCGGCCAAGCAGATATTCTGATCGGGCCGTACCTCAATCAAGCGCGGCAGAACCTACTCACCTTCTCAGCCAAAGCTTTCTACCGTGATGAGATTGTTTTTTATGCCAGTAATGCCAGTGCTATCCCTTGGAATGGTGACTATCAGAGTATCAAAGGTCTGCGCATAGGTAAGATGCAAGGCTGGAGTTATGGTGAATCATTTGATGAACAAACTCAGTCAATTGCCATAAGTGAATTTGTCGATATCAAGAGTGGTATTGAACGTTTATCCCGCGGCGATCTCGATCTGTTGGCCACGAATGTGCGTAATACCGAGGCGACTCTAGCTAATATAAAAATCCCCCAGGCTATCGGCCCCATAGTTCCCATTATCGGTATACAGGATGGTTTTATGGCTTTTCCTAAACAAGCGCAATTTGCACCGCTCAAGCAGCAATTCGACCGTTTCTTCGAGGACATGATCCAAAGCGGCGAACTTGTCAACCTTGGCAAAATCCACCGCGTGACTATTCCCAATTAACGTCTAAGTCCCAATTAACGTCTAAGCCCCAATTAACGACTAAGCTCTAATTAGCGACTAAGCAAGCCCCCATTAAACGACTAAACAAGCCATTAACTGCCGCTCGATATCATCCCAATCCAACTCCTGGGTCGCAATCATTTCTAATCTCGAGTCTAAGGTGTCATCGAGTTCGGCAACATGACACTCCCTATCTATCCAATTAATGCCCGCAATACCGTCACTGGTGATCATCACGGCTTTCAATCTCAGTAGCGATGCTCCCGCAGCAGTCGACTTAGTTTGATCTTGAACAAACGCCATTATCCTATCAAAATCAAACTCTTGAGAAGGTTCAAATACCCAGCCACAGCTAAAACATCCTTCACCTTGATTCTGTTTGCGCGCAATTCCTCGTGGGTCAAAGCTGAGCACCTGCTCGCTCACATTCCCGGCAAAAAGCCCCTGTTCACCCAATGAATTGGCAGTCACACGCAGTAAACTGTGGGGTTTGGAAACAGCATTAGCCTTAAGTGCCCATGCTCGCTCTCGCCGTGGTTGCTCCAAAAAAACGCGTAACTCCAGAGGCAAATCCCGCTGCGAACTATGGCTGACAACAGGAATATCAATACGTTGTAAATCATTAAGATAGGCTTGCAATGCCGTTAATAGTGCACCACTTTCCGCAGGTTCTGCATCTGAATATAAATCCACCTTAGTGGCCACAATCACATCGGCTACCTGTAATTGTTGGATAAAGTTCGTATGGGTGCTGTAACGGGGATCGCTCACCTTTCTGGCATCGACTAGGCATAAAGTGCTGCGTAGGGAAATCACATTCTGATAGTGGGGCGCTGATAATACCTTAATGATTTCATTGGGGTGACCCAGACCCGTGGGTTCAATAAGCAAGCGATCGGGTTTAGTCCTAGCAATCAGTTGATTAATGGCAACTTGGGTCGGCACCCCCGCAGCGCAACACATACAGCCCCCCGCAACCTCACGGATCTGGATCCCCGCATCGCTATTATTGAGTAAGCCAGCGTCAATCCCCACCTCACCAAACTCATTGACTAATACAGCCCAGGTCTCATTTTCGGGTTTAGTCGCCAGTAATTGCTTGATTAAAGAGGTTTTACCAACCCCTAAAAAACCTGTGATGATATTGGTAGGAATGGCTTTCACTATCATGGCTAAACTCAATTGGGTCTAAAATAGGTTGACGATAACTAGGCTAGTCTGGGTTATTTCGGTTTATTACCGCGGGATGCACCAAAACCCGAGCGATTTGCCGAGGGGGATTTTGGCTTGGCTTGATTAAAACCATTCCCCGCCGGAGCATTAGCGCCTTGGGCCGATTTATCTTTAGCATATTTTCCCGCTCGGGATGGCGTTTGACGCGGCTGCGCTTGGCTCTCACGCGACTTGCCGCTCGACTTACCAATAGCGCGATCCTTAGGGGCCTTATAGCTCCACTTAGTCACCTTGGCCGTCGATGCTGGCGCCTCGCGGTAACGTCCTGGCAATGGTGCCCCCTCTTCATAACCGGGCGCTACCGAGACGGGCAGTGTTTGTCCAATCAAGGCTTCAATTTCGGCCAGCATCTCATCATCGGAGGGGGAGACAAAAGAGATGGCTCGGCCCGAGAGTCCAGCACGGCCGGTGCGGCCAATGCGGTGGACATAATCTTCGGCAAGGAAGGGCAGCTCTAAGTTAATCACTAAGGGCAAGGCCTGAATATCGAGGCCACGGGCCGCCACATCGGTGGCCACTAATACCCGCAGTTTGCCCGCTTTAAAGTCTTCCAAAACACGGTTTCGAGCGCCTTGGGTTTTATCCCCATGGAATACGCCCGCGGCGATACCATCGAGCTTTAATTCCTGCAATAAATACTCGGCACTCTCCTTGGTGCTCGCAAACACGAGTACTTGGCGCCAGTTATGACGGCCAACGAGTTCTGACAACAATTCGGCTTTACGGCGTTTATCGACCCGATACACTTCCTGCACTACGGTCGATGCCGTCGTGTTTTCGGCCACATTGACCCACTGGGGTTCATTGAGCATCTTCTCGGCGAGCTGTTTAACCGCATCGCTATAGGTCGCTGAAAACAACATAGTTTGGTGCGATGGCGCGATTAAACGCTTCACCTTTTCAATGTCGCGCACAAAGCCTAAGTCGAGCATACGGTCGGCTTCATCGACAACGAGCGTCGTGACACTCGATAAATCTAAATTAAACTGCCCAATAATGTCGAACAAACGCCCCGGGGTCGCCACCAGAATATCCACCCCCTGCTCCACTCCTTTACGCTGCGGATTCATATTCGCACCGCCGTAAACCGCTAAGGTTTTCAGTGGTAAGAACTGGCTATACTTCTGAATATTCTCACAAACTTGGATGGCAAGTTCGCGGGTGGGTGTCATCACTAACGCGCGCAGTGTGGGTTTATCGATATTCTCCGCGGATAACTTTTCAAGCACGGGCAAAGCAAAAGATGCCGTTTTACCCGTTCCCGTTTGGGCACAGGCCATAATATCTTTGCCTTCAAAGGCAAGCGGGATCACTTTCTCTTGTACTTGAGTGAGTTGCAGATAGCCACACTCAGTTATCGCATTCAAAATGGGGGAAGATAAACCGAGTGTTTCAAATTTCATAAAGACTCTTTAGCTAAGTGGCAAAACATCTAAGGGGTAAAATCAATGTAAGGAAAACGCAGTGTCCCAAAAGCAGGGCCGCGGAGTCTACCAAAATCCGTGGCGCTTTTATAGGCAATTATCCAACTCGATCTAAAGTCGGGGCGAAACTTAGGCCACAGGGGAAATAAGCTTGGCCGATGCCTTTAAATATTTTTCAGCAAAGTCACTTGCTATCAATGGTTTAGAGAATAAATATCCCTGACCAAAATCACAGCCTGCGGCCAGCAATACCTGGCGCTGCGCCTCTGTCTCAACCCCTTCGGCAATCACTTTCATCCCCAGCTTATGGGCCATCACTATAATGGCTTCACAGAGAATTTGATCGTTTGTATCTGTATCAACATTGCGGGTAAAAGATTGATCAATCTTGAGATAATCAATATCGAACTTCTTCAAATAGGCGAGTGACGAATACCCAGTACCAAAATCGTCCAAGGAAACCTGTACCCCCGCATCCCGATAGGCGAGCAATTTCTCGGTCACCCCCATGCTGGCATCGAGTAATAATCCCTCGGTAATTTCGACGCACACACCGGCTCCTGTCATATCCAAATCCTGCAGCAATTCGAGCCAGTTGTGCAGTAATGCCCCCTCGTCGCGGAACTGTATTGGAGATTTATTCACACTGATCTGGATTTCTACACCCAACTCCTTTCGCCAAGCCGCACTTTGACGCGCCGCTTGCTCGAAGACCCAGTTACCAATCTCGACAATGAGTCCCGTATCTTCGGCCACGGGAATGAATTCCGCCGGAGACACAGAACCACGCTCCGCATGATCCCAGCGGATCAATGCCTCGGCCTTAGTGATGGCCCCCGTTTCCAGCGCGACTATCGGCTGGAAGTGTAACTGAAACTCTTTATTGAGCACGGCTTGGCGTAGATCTTGGATTAGCCGCATGCGGTATTTGGCATACTCCTGCATGGAAGGCGTGAAGTAATTAAAGCGATTGCGCCCCTGATCTTTGGCCGCATACATGGCTTGATCTGCGTGTTTGAGCAGTCCTTCAATACTTGTAGCATCATCGGGATATAAGGTTATGCCAATACTGACACTGATATAGGCGGTTTCTTCACCTAGCAGATAGGGCTCTGCAATGCGCCGCAAAATATTCTCAGCGACCCGCTCAATCCCCTTGTGATCGGCCATAGCACTCAGCACTATGGTAAATTCATCCCCCCCAAGGCGTGCGACCACGTCGGCATCACGCACGCAGGCTTTTAAACGGTCGGCGGTTTCAATAAGCAATAGATCGCCCATCGCATGGCCTAAGGTGTCGTTAACTTCTTTAAAATAGTCTAAATCTAGGAATAATAAGGCAAAATGATTCCGATTACGGTCTGAGTTTCTTATTTCAGCCCCTAAGTACTCGAGTAACATGCGACGGTTAGGTAAGCCCGTTAGCGTATCGTAGTTAGCCTGCTTCCAGATTAAATGTTCATTTTGTTTTTTATCGGTAATGTCAGAGAACAGGGCCACTCGGCGGTAGGGTTGGCCTTCTTTATCGTTAATAGTATTTATCGTTAACCAAATGACATACTCCTCCTTCCCCTTACGCCGCTGCCACATTTCCCCCTGCCAACGGCCCTTTTCGCGGATTTCGGCGTTCATACTCGTGTAAAAATCACGGCCGTTTAGGTCACAATAAAGCAGGCGAATATGTTGTCCACGGACTTCGGACTCACTGTACCCAGTGATATCGGTGAAAGCGGCGTTGACGGTAATGATCACGCCTTTTTCATCGAGTACACTCATGGCCTCTGAACTGTTTTCATACACTAAGGCGGATAATTTTAATGACTCTTCGATGAGTTTAGCCTCGGTGATATCGGTATAAGTCCCGCACATCCTCAGGGCATTATGATTGGTGTCCCGGCTAACGACTTTACCCGTATCTAAGATCCAGCGAACGCCTCGATTAAGGGTATTTAAGCGATATTCCATCCTATGCTGCGCAGTTTCACCGCGAAGATGCGCTTCAATGGAGTGCAGCACCTTAGGCCTGTCTTCGGCGGCGATGGCGTCCATCCATTGCCGACTATCGGCATTCAACATGTCGATATCGCAACCTAACATATCGGCGCTGCGGGCATTGCGTTCAATACTGTCACGGCGAATATCCCAATCCCACACCCCAAGATCGCTACTGCTTAACACCAGTTCGAGTTGCTCACGACTGGCAAGCACTTCCCTATCCGCTAACGTCTGCGCAGTCACATCTAAGTAACCGGCAATCACAAGCAGCACACTATTGTTAACGCGCTTACAGGCAACCGTCATATGGGTGTAAACAACCGAGTCATCCTTAGCGATAAAACGCTTATCCATTTCATAATTATCAAGTTTTCCTGCCAACATCAATTCAAACTTAACGACATCTGCCTCTATGTCCTCGGGGTGAGTCAGCTGTTTCCATGTCATATGGAGTAATTCATCTTCTGAATATTTCAGCATTTGGCACAGACGGGGATTCACCTTGATCCACTTTTGGTCCACGTCGGTTATCGCAATGCCAATATTGCCTACGTTGAATTGGCTGCGAAAGAGGAAGTCATCCTGAAGACGAATTTGCTCATCCCGCTCAGACTCAAACCGTCTCGATAGCAGCCGACATAGCAGCCAAGTAGCAATAGGGTAAATCGTGAGCACGGGTAAACTGATGGTCATAAGGAGGGGTAAGGCAATGTCTAAGGGCAAGGTAAAAAACCACAGCAGCATCACTATATGGACCAGATAGGCAAAACTGAAGATTTCCTTCGCCGAGAGATCCGCAAGGTAGGCCTTACGGTATTGACGCCAAATCATCCCGATAAGTCCAGATGAGATAATCACCCCCACCCCAATCCACATGCCTGAGCCACCAATGCCGATACGATAAAGAGCGGTAAGGGCCATGGCAATAAATGTCGGCAGTCCGCCAAAAAAGAGCCCAGAAACACAGAGGAGCACAGAGCGAGTATCGAAGATGATGCCAGGTTGGTATATCAAGGGACTGCTCATGATGGTGATGCCGATCCCACCAATCAGAAATCCAATTCCCAGACGCCACAGTAAAAAATACTGTCGCTGATGTTTTTTAGGTATCGCATCATACAAAAACACTAAAGCGAGCAGTAATGCCGCATTTTGTACTAATGGTAATAAAATGCTTGTATCCATGGATCGGGGAGCAACTCCAAAAATAAGGAAGGGGCCAGTTACAACTTTCCTCACTAGTGTAGCAGAATTGCTTACAAATCATGCTCTAATTACAAGTCTGGTATCACAAATTATCATACAGTTGTTGTTGATACATTTGAGCAATGCGGCCCCAATCGAAACGTTGCTTCCAGGCATTCATACGAATTTTTGACCAATTTTCACTATTAAAACAATCTATTGCCTCTTTTAACCTGTGTAAAAATGCTTCACCTTGTTCAGTGAGGCCGCTGCCATTAAACACAAAACCATCGATACCATCATGGACAGTATCCTTGAGTCCACCGACACCATGCACTAAACAGGGTTGTCCGGCCCGCATGGCCAGCATTTGACTGATCCCACAGGGTTCAAAGGAACTCGGCATCAGAAATAAGTCCCCATGTTGGTAGAGACATTCAGAGAGCGATTCATGGTATCCCTGCAGAAACAGAAAGTTAGCATATTTTGCCGCTAGGCTTTGAAAGTACTTAGCGATATCCGCATCCCCACTTCCCAACAGGATAAATAGGGCCTGGGGTTGAGCCTGTTGTAGCTGCGTTAACAGGGTTTCGAGCACAGAGAAACCCGAAGGTAATTGCTGGCGCAAAATCAGCACTTTTTGATCGGTCAAGCGACCAACGGATGTCAGGAGGAAGGAAGGAACCTTACCCACTAAGGCATGGCGCCAATGGGCCTGAGTCCGCGCGAAGGCAATCATATCCACACCACTCACTTGGGTTTGTGTGCCCTGCCACTCGACTAACGCCGCCTCAATCCTTGTGAGTAATGTTTTAAATTCATCGAGTTGAATACGTTGCAACTGTTGCGTTGCGGGTTGACCTTTTTTGGAGCTTGGGCTTGGATAGTTGCAACCATTTAAGATCCCAATCACCTTAGCCTCAGCGGTTTTTAACCTTAGGTCTTGTTCTAACCCCTCACCACCAAAGAATCCCGCAGCGAGATCCGATGGCAGCAACACTTCCTTTGCATAGCTAGGCGAGACAAGGTGCACCCTATCACTGAGTACTATGCCCATTCGCATAGGGTTAATGCAATGGGGATAACGGGGATCGACAATCAACTGCCTTTGTCCATCACTCAGGGCGGCAAACAGCTCGGGAAACCAAGCCGCCAGCGAAGAGGCATCCTGGCTTAGGGGCCGAATGCCCTGCAGGGCGAGGTTATGAATAGAGAACACACACCCAATCGTCTTGAGGGCGCTGTACTCTGGCGCAAAAGCGCGCAGCATGGCTAAACAGCCCGCATGCCAATCATGGAGATGCAGCACCTGCGGCATAGGGATAAGGCCAGTCACTAAGGCCTTAGCGACGCTGGCACAGAGTAAGGCAAATTTAGTGGCATCATCGGCAAAGGGACGTTCGGCACTTCCCTGACTATAAATTTTCCCGGGGGTGGACTGCCAGAGCCCATGTTCTAACAAATAAATCTTAGCCCCATCGACCCAAGGATGGGGGATCACGACTAATTTGACCCGCTCAAACCTTCCGCCGAATGCCACCTCAAGTTCGCCTAAAGCTTGAGTTTGGGCCGTTGGCGAAGTCAAGAATCCATAGCTGGGCATAATCACATCGACGCACAGATCCACGCCCGCCAAGGCCTGTGGCAAATCGCGGATCACATCCGCCATACCGCCCACCTTGGCGCCCGCTAGGGCACCATTTTCCGCCGCAACCATCAATATACGTTTCACTTAAATCAGCACTCCAAAAATTATTATCCGACACCGCTGGCGATGAATGGCTTAGCCTTACTCATATCCCACGGGTAGGCCTAACATATCCCGCGTCACTAAGGTGATCCCCTTTTCTGAAACCCGAAAGCCTTTGGCCCTGTCATGGTCATGGTTGTAACCAATCACTGTGCCCTCGGGGATGATGCACCCCCGGTCGATAATGGCATTTTTAATCTTGCAGTGACGTAGCACGACCACATCGGGCAGTACCACAGAATCCTCCACCAGCGAATAGGAACAGACGCGCACCTCATTAAATAACACGCTTCTCCGCACGGTCGCCCCCGAAATAATACAGCCACCGGAAATAATCGAATCCACCGCCATGCCACGCCTGTCGTCATCGTCAAACACAAACTTAGCGGGGGGTAATTGCTCCTGATAGGTCCAAATAGGCCATTTAGCATCGTAAAGATTTAAGGCGGGCGTGGGCGATAGCAACTCCATATTGGCCTGCCAGAAGGAGTCTAAGGTCCCCACATCGCGCCAGTAGGCTTGCTCGTTCGGGAAGGCACTCTTAAAGGGGTAAGCAAACACTTTATGCTTTTCGATGATCGAGGGAATAATATCCTTGCCAAAGTCGCGGTCAGAATTGGCGTTCTGCGCGTCCTTTTTCAACTGTTCAAATAAAAACTCAGTGTTAAACACATAATTACCCATGGAAGCTAGGCACATTTCAGGATTGCCAGGTGAATGCTTAGGCTGTTGAGGTTTTTCTTCAAAGCCTAAAATTCGCAAATCTTCATCGACTTCCATCACCCCAAAGGCGCCAGCGGCCTCGGCAACGGGCACCTCGAGGCAGGAAACTGTCATATCGGCACCCGACTCGGCATGGGCCGCTAACAGTCCCGCATAATCCATGCGATACACATGGTCCCCCGACAGCACCATCACATACTTAGGTAGCTCGTGGCGAATAATGTCGATATTTTGGAACACGGCATCGGCCGTGCCTTGGTACCAATTTTCCGAGTAACGCTGTGATGCGGGTAGAATCTCCACCGATTCACCCAACTCTTTCTTAAAATGACCCCAGCCACGCATAACATGACGGATCAATGAATGGGATTTATATTGAGTCACCACCCCCACACGGCGGATCCCCGAGTTAATACAGTTCGATAGGGGAAAATCGATAATACGGAACTTCCCCCCGAAATATAGCGCGGGTTTAGCGCGCCAATCCGTGAGTTCATGCAAACGAGAACCTCGCCCACCAGCTAAAATTAATGCATAGGTTTCACGAGTTAAATTACTGATATAACGTACATTAGACATAGGCTATTACTCCGAAAACGACGCATTGCAGTCGATTAATGCCGCGATAAAACACCGCATCGGCATCCCCTTAATCCCAGTTGACTGGCAACGGGCTTCCCCATCTTTGCATCCCTTCATTTCCACTCTCCATTGACTGATTGCTGGATGCTCTAACTTCTACAGCTTCCAAATTTCATCCCTGTAACCTGCGATGGTGACATCGCTGGAAAAACGACCGCTGGCCGCGGTATTGCGAATGCTCATTTGCGTCCACAATTTAGGATCTTTGTACACCTGGGCGACCGCTTCTTGGGCGGTGCGATAGCTATCAAAATCCGCCGCCGTCATCCACTGATCGTCCTGGCTCTCAATGGAGGCGATGATAGGGTCAAAAATACCGGGTTCGAGTAGGTTAAAATGGCCACTCTTTAATAACGTCATCACCTCTGAGAGGGCACTGGACTGCGCAATAATCCGCTGTGGGTGGTAATCGCAGCGCATCTGCCCGACTTGCTCGGCATTCAGACCAAACATGAAGAAGTTATCCACCCCGACTTCCTCGAGCATTTCAATATTCGCTCCGTCTAAGGTGCCTATGGTGAGCGCGCCGTTCATCATAAATTTCATATTGCCGGTGCCAGAGGCCTCTTTACCCGCGGTCGAAATTTGCTCCGACAGATCTGTGCCTGGGCAAATTTTTTCCATGGCGCTGACGTTGTAGTTGGGTAGAAACGCCAAACGCAGATAGGGGGCCACCAAGGGATCAGAATTGACCATATGGGCCACATTGTTAGCGAGTTTGATAATCAGCTTTGCCATAAAATAGCCGGGGGCGGCTTTACCACCGATAAGCACACAGCGTGGCACCATGTTTTCGGTGCGCCCTTGCTGGATCTGATGATAGAGATGGATAACATGTAAGATATTGAGTAGCTGGCGTTTATACTCATGGATACGCTTAACTTGCACATCGAACAGCATACTGGGGTCGAACGCGACGCCGCACTCCTTAAGGATCATTTGTGCAAGCTGCGCCTTATTGGCCTGTTTTACTTCACACCATTTTTGAATAAAGCTGGCATCGTGAGTGAGGGCATTGAGCGCCGTGAGTTGCTTTAAATCCGTCACCCACCCATGGCCTAAATGGGCAGTCAACAGCTTGGCCAATGCAGGATTGCAATGGGCCAGCCAGCGCCTTGGGGTCACACCATTCGTGCGGTTATTAAACTTCTCCGGCCACAGGGTATAAAAATCCTTAAACAGCCCAGTCTTTAATAATTGGGTGTGCAGCCCAGCCACCCCATTCACCGAGAAACTCGCCACTATCGCCAGATATGCCATGCGCACATGGGGATCGGGACCATCTTGAATAATCGACATACTTGCCAGTTTTGCGCCATCCCCCGGCCAATGGTGGGCGACTAAATCTAAGTAGCGAGCATTGATTTCATAGATGATTTCTAAAATGCGTGGCAGCATTAACGCCATCATGCGCACGGGCCAGCGCTCTAAGGCTTCGGGCAACAAAGTGTGATTGGTGTAGGCCATAGTATGGCGAGTGATGGCCCAAGCGGCATCCCATTCCAGACCATATTCATCCAACAATAAGCGCATTAATTCCGGTACTGCGATACTCGGATGAGTGTCGTTTAACTGCATCACATTTTTAGCGGCAAAATCGCTAAAGTCATGGCCATGCTGGTGCACCCAACGTTTGAGCAGGTCCTGCAGACTGGCGGAGGATAAAAAATACTGTTGACGCAGGCGCAGCTCCTTGCCGTTTTCGCTGGCATCATTGGGATAGAGCACCATAGTGATCTGCTCGGCCAAGTTTTTACGGGCCACGGCTTCTGTGTAGTCACCTTGGTTAAATTCCGCGAGGTCGAAGTCATCCGTCGCCTCCGCCTTCCACAACCTCAAGGTATTCACCCTGCCATTGCGATACCCAGGCACGGGCATATCGTAGGCGACGGCGAGCACATCCTGGGTGTCGACCCAAGTCATATGCCTGCGTCCCTGCTTATCCACATAGGATTCGGTGTGGCCAAAAAACGGCACTGTCACATTATGGTTTGGCACCCGCACTTCCCAGGGATTGCCCTCACGTAACCAGCGGTCGGGACGTTCGACTTGATAACCATCGACAATCTTCTGGGCAAACATGCCGTACTCATAACGAATGCCATAACCCGTTACCGATAAATCCATGCTGGCGCAGCTGTCGAGAAAACAGGCGGCGAGTCGGCCTAAGCCCCCATTGCCTAAGCCCGCATCATGTTCCACCTCTTCAAGCGCCTCTAATGTGACGGCATAATGGCTCAATGCATCACGACTATCCTGTTGTAAATCAAGGCTCAATAAAGCGTTACCCAGCGCCCTGCCCATTAAAAACTCGAGGGACAAATAAGCCACTTGCCGCCGTTCGAAATGGCTGTCATTTAATCGGGTCTGGCGCCAGTTATCTAACATTTGCTCCTTGACACTCAGTGCAAGGGCTTGAAATAACTCGCAACTCACCCCCTCACCACGGCTTAAACCATAACGAACATGGCGCTCGAAGGCGGCGGGCAGCGCATCGCAGGGTTCGCAGGGTTCAGCCGCTTTTTTTACTGCACCCGTTTTTGGGGAGCGGCTGGATTTAACCGCTTTGGCATCAGGGGTTTTAAGGCTCAGCTTGCTGTCATTACTCATAGTTAATCCTTTGATTATTTTACAAAATCAATTCAGCATAAAACAGCATAAGACTGCGATCCTGTAACAGGTATCGCATCCTTGGACTCTGAGTATCCCGCGGCTCAGTTTGAATCGAATACTGCACATCTAATTGGGTATGGATCAGGCATTGCCACGGGCTGAGGTGAACGAGTGTCGGGGGCGTAAAAGCTAAGGGATTATCGTCGGCATTGACCATAAGCAGTAACGCCTGTTGTTTGCCCTTAAGTTCTAAATCCCCAGACAAGACCACGCTCAGGCTTAGACACATGGACTCACTCCACAGGCTCTTAGTCATTTGCTCCCCCTGACGGCTAAACCAGTCTAAACGGGCACATGAGCTGGCTAAGGGCTGGGCGGCTAATTGCTCGTGGATAAAATGCCTAGCGCACAGGAGCGGAAAACGCTTACGTAGGGCAATGAGTGTGCGGGTAAAGGCGAGCAGTTCCCTGTCCATCCCGACAGGCGACCAGTCGAACCAATTGGGTTTATTGTCCTGGCAATAGGCATTGTTATTGCCTAGTTGGGTGCGCCCGGTTTCATCCCCGCTGAGCAACATGGGCACGCCCTGGGATAACAATAATGTCGTTAATAAGTTACGCTGCTGCCGGGCCCGAATCGCCATGATGGTAGGATCCGAGGTCGGCCCTTCAACACCGTAGTGATAACTGAAGTTTTCTTGGTGGCCATCGCGATTATCTTCCCCATTGGCGAGGTTATGCCTGTGGGTATAACTCACGAGATCCCCCAGAGTGAATCCGTCATGGCTGGTTAAAAAATTAATACTGGCGGCGGGGGGCCGCCCGCTGTGCTCAAAAAAATCCCCAGAGCCGTGAAAGCGGCGGGCAAATTCGGGCAACATGCCGTGATCGCCACGCCAGAAACGGCGCATAGTATCGCGGTACCTGTCGTTCCACTCGCTAAAGGCCACGGGGAAATTGCCCAATTGATAACCGCCGGGGCCAATATCCCAAGGCTCGGCAATCAATTTCACTTGGCACAGCACTGGGTCCTGCAGCAGTGCATCGAAAAAACCTGAACCGGGATCGAAACCATAGGCTTCACGCCCAAGGCAGGCGGCCAAATCGAAGCGAAAGCCATCCACCCCCATGACTTCGACCCAATAACGCAGCGAATCCAGCACTAGCTGTAGCATGCGAGGATGATTGATATTTAAGGTATTTCCACAACCCGTATCATTGATATAGAAACGTTTATCGTTGGGGTGCAAACGGTAATAACTGAGGTTATCTATGCCACGAAAACTTAAGGTTGGCCCCAGCCGACTGCCTTCGGCGCTGTGGTTATAGACCACATCGAGAATGACTTCGATCCCGGCGCTATGGAGCGCATCCACCATAGTGCGAAACTCGCCGATCTCCGCCGAGGATAAGTAACTGGGTTCGGGGGCAAAAAAACCAATGCTGTTATAACCCCAATAATTAGTTAACTGTTTTTCCAGTAAAAAAGCTTCAGTAAAAAAAGCCTGCACCGGAAGCAGTTCAACACAGGTCACCCCAAGCTCGACTAAATACTCTATGGCGGGCTTGGAAGCTAACCCCGCAAAGGTGC
>Ga0210009_1000405_pt1 | contig 49821 bp, 37 predicted proteins | sample CryGeyCG2114_065_FD_185457 | JGI IMG/M metagenome (GOLD analysis project Ga0210009, IMG submission 185457) | Groundwater microbial communities from aquifer - Crystal Geyser CG12_big_fil_rev_8/21/14_0.65 (SPAdes) (version 2) | ecosystem: Environmental > Aquatic > Deep subsurface > Groundwater ...
CTCTACGTTGAATCCTTTCCCGAGGATGCGCCCGGTTGTTTCCGGAAATCCGTCCGGTATGGCAAGGCGCTCACCTACCCGTAACACGTTGCCCGCGAACGGCTCATCGGGGGCGACGGGCACGAGGTCGAAGCCTTCGAAGGAGGCCGCATCTACCCAGTCCGGATTGATGAGGAGCGTGTCATCACTGAGCGCGGTACACGCCGTTTTGAGGTGCAGACAGCCGGTAACCGGTACGGGCGTGACGTCGTAACCGTATTGATTCACGATGGATGCGAACGCCGCGAGTCCCCGCTCATCCGTGCGCGGTCCCTGGCCCACGAAGAGGCGGCGCCCCACGCGCAGCACGTCCCCTCCTTCCAGCCGGGCAGGTGGCTGCATGCGGACGATGGGTCTTGCGCACAGCACGGCCAATGGGCCTGCCATGAGGTCGGCCTCCGGGGCGCGGGATGCCGTGCCGAGCCGTGCGACGATCGTGATCTCAGGCAGGATTACGGCGGTATCTTCCACGAAGACGCTGTCCGGAAGGGTGGCCTCTGCCGGAAGTGTTGTTACCTTAAGGTTCCATGCGCGCAGCCTGTCCACGTAGGAGGCATGTTGATGCGCGGCGCGCCCCGGGTCTATCGGCGCTCTCGCAATCCAGGTCAGCTCACAGGAAGCGAGATTGGGGGAGGGTGTGCGTACGACTGCGTGCAGATGCGTTGCCACGATGCTTACTCCAGTACAATATCCATGACCAGGGGTCGGTGATCGGAGGCAACGGGCTCGTCGAGCAGGTACTGGCGCACAACGCGGAACCGGTCGCGCGGCCTGAGGAGCATGAAGTCGATTTCCTTGAAGGGGTCGTATGAGGAAAAGGTCAGGTTGTCGTCGCCTTTCGGGACAATGTGCCAGTTTTCAGCGAGGTATTCCATGACCACGCCACCGGGTTCGGAATTGAAATCGCCCGCGAGCACCGTGGGCAGGGAATCGGTAGCGAGGTGGTCGTTCAGGCTCACGGCCTGCGCAAGCCGCTCTTCCTGTGTCATGTAGAAGTGGATACCGACAATGCGGAGTTGCCGGCCCGACGACGGGGACGTGGCAACGAGAGAGAGGGCCGATCGCGGCTCCTCGCCGTTGGGAAGGCGGAAATTGGTCACGTCACGAGTGGGCCATGCCGAAAGGAGCGCCATGCCATAGGTTCCGCCCTGATACGGCATGAAGCCGCCGAAAAAGGGTGTCATGCCGGTGAGTTCCCCCAGAACAGCGGCCTGGTCAACGCCGCCGGTACGAGTGACAACGCTGTCAATCTCCTGCAGCGCAACAAAATCGGGATCCACGTCGCGGATGATGGCTGCAATCCGCTCCAGGTCCAGCGCTTCGTCCATGCCCTCCCCGTGGTGGATGTTGTAGGCCAGCACCCGTACGGTGTCGGGGTCCGGGTCGGGCGCACACCCCGTTGCCAAAAGTACGAAGAGAGACAGCACCAGTCGGATCATGGTGGGATATGGATGGTGTATCACAGCGATGCCAGAATACGCAATCCGGCAACAAGGGCGTGGGGTATCCGGCTCGATGCATCCGGGTTGGCCACGAACTGGACATGTGCCTGCAGGTCGAGCTGAGGAACGACGTGGGCGCGGTAGGAGGCTTCGATATTCGATTCGCGGTGCCTGCTGCCCTCGTGTGCCACGGCAACGGCAAGGCCCATGGTGTCGCCCGGGCGATGCTCGAAGGGCCCGCGCAGGACGACGCCGCCACCGGTATAGGCTGTAATCCGGTTCGTTGGCCGGTCGGCTATGCCTGTCCGGGCAAAAATCGACACATTCTCCTGTCCGGGTATCCGTCTTTCGCCCAGAACCCATACTCCCCGGTTTGAAGCGCCGTTACCGGACCAGTTCCAGGCGCCAATGGCTATGCGAGAGGTCAGGGGAATGGATGTCGTTCGGCTGACGAGCCGCCGTCGAGACGGCTTGGACTCCGCGCCGCCGGCCATCCAGGAAAGCGCTGCAATTGTAAGGATGTTGCCGTTGTCCGCGTCGAGCACGGCGGTCTGGATGACAACGGACGGAGAGGCGGCTATGCGCAGGCGGGCGCCCCACAGGGCTTCCGGAAAAATGGATGGCCCGCGGGTGCCTCCCTGGGCAAAATCAGGGCCGGTACCATGGGAGCTGTTGACGAAGACAGTTGCGGTGTGGATCACATCGAATTCAGAATCGACGCCGTATTTGCCCGCAACGACGGACAGTCTATTACGCATGAGCAGCTGTTCGGCCCACAGTTCATAGAGCTCCCAGCCTGACCGGGCTTCGATATTGCTCGTGCCCTGCAGGTCTCCGACGAGTCGTGTGGGGCCCTTGCCACCGAGTCGCAGGCCGTGTCCGTACAGGCTCAATCCTGGCCACCAGGAGGGCCAACCGGTGATCCGGGCGGGTTGCACGGTGGCCAGCAGGTCAGCACTGTGCAGGAGCGATGTACCCTGCCGCTTCCCGCCGTGCATATTGGCCATGGCATCGACCGTCCATGCGGCTTCTACGGCGAGGCTGGAATGGGGAGTCCAGCCCTGTCCTGCGGCATGTCGGGGCAGATACAGGACATGCAGGATCAGGATTCCGGGGATGAACAGGTAAACGAACTGTCTGATGGATGGCGACTTCACGGCTCGTGGGTTGTGCGGGCCCGGCAAAAATAAGACCATCGGGAGCAAGCGGGCACGCACATATTGACTCGCGGCACACATGCACATAAGTTGCACATATGCCGCAATCACCACTTTCATCTGCTCCCGTTCCGTTTGCGCATCTGCATGTGCGGAGCTGGTTTTCGTTCCTCGCGGGGGCATCGTCGCCGGAGGCGCTGGTGGCCAGGGCGCACGCCGAAGGCGTACGGGCCATGGCCCTGACCGACGTGAACGGGGTGTATGGGGCGGTGCGGTTCCAGAAGGCGTGCCGTATGGTCGGCATGAAGCCGATGTTCGGGGCCGAGGTGACGGTCGAGGGGCAGCCCCTGGTACTGATTGCCGAAAACCAGACGGGGTTCACGAACCTGAACGCCATGCTGACGGCGGCGCACCAGCGCAGCCGGGAGGCGCCGAGCGTCACGCTCAGCGAACTGGCCACGGGTTCGGATGGCCTGCAGTGCCTGACGGGAGCCTACGGGAGTCATCTCTATGGACTCATAGACAGTCTAAGGCGGGAAGAGGCTTATCACTGGGTGCAGCACCTGCACAGCGTGTTCGGAGAGCGGCTTTCCATTGAGGTGGCGACGCATGTCCATGCAGGCGACCGCAGGCGCATGTCGGTGCTCGAGCGGCTCTCCCGCGAGACGGGTGTGTCGCTGGCGGCGACTGCGGCGGCGCTCTATGCCCGGGCGGAGGATTATCGGCGCCATGATCTCATGACGTGCATCCGGCACAACATCACGATTTTCGAGGACCATCCGGAGCGGCCCGGGAATGCGGAAGCTTATCTGCGGGGACCGCATGCGTTGCAGAAGCTGATTCCCTGGCCCAAGGCGTTGCTGCGCACGCAGGAAATTGCCGACCGGTGCACGCTCGACCTGATTCCGGGGCACATCACGCCGCCGGCCGCGGCCGTGCCGCCGCCGCTTTCGGCGCGCGATCACCTGCACGCGCTCTGCCGCAAAGCTTTCGCCCGGCGCTACGGCGGGGGGGCGGCACGGCCGCGGCCGGCGGGCGCAGCACAGGGCGCCGCATCTCCCGGAAAAAATGCCCAAAAAAATGCCCGGAGCACGCGGAAAAAGGCGGCCGAGCAACTGCAGAAAGAGCTGGATGTCATTGGGCGTCTTGACCTGGAGGAGTTTTTCCTGGTGGTGCACGAAATCGTGGACAAGGCCCGGCAGCTGGGCATCCGGTGTGCGGGAAGGGGGTCGGCGGCGAATTCGATTGTGGCCTACCTGCTGGGGATAACGGGGGTGTGTCCGGTCGAGAACCGGCTGCTGTTCGAGCGTTTTCTGCACGTGGGTCGGAAGGGGACGCCCGACATTGATGTGGATTTCGACTCGGAACGGCGCGAAGAGATCATTGCCTGGATGGAGGAGCGCTTCGGTATGGAGCAGACCGCTATGACGGCGACGCTCATCACGTATCGCGTGCGATCGGCCGTGCGCGATGTGGCGAAGGCATTCGGGTGGCCCATGGAGACCGTGAACCGGCTTTCGAAGGCCGTGCCGCCCTACGGGAGCCGGGTGCCCGCCGAGCATCGGGTACGGCTCGAGCAGATCGTGGGGCCGAGCCCGCTGCTCGATAAGCTTCTTGAGATGGCACATGACCTGATGGGCGCGCCCCGGCATCTGGGGCTGCATTCGGGAGGCATGATCCTCTCGCGCACACCGCTTACGGAGTTCACCCCCGTACAGGTATCTGCCAACGGCGTGAAAGTGGTGCAGTTCGACAAGGACGACGTGGAGGCGCTCGGACTTGTCAAGTTCGATGTGCTCGGCCTGCGCATGCTCGCTACGCTCAGCGAGGCCGACGAACTCATGCAGCGGCACACGCCGCCCGGGCCGGGTGCGCGGCCCCTGGACATCGATGAACTGCCGCTCGACGACACGGCAACCTTCAACATGATCCGCGCCTCCAAAACGCTCGGTGTGTTCCAGATCGAGTCGCAGGGGCAACTGCACCTGCTTGCGCAGCATCAACCCGAAAATTTCCAGGACCTGATCAACGAAATCGCGCTCTTTCGGCCGGGGCCGCTCCAGAGCGGGATGGTGCATCCGTTCGTGAGACGGCGGCGGGGGCTTGAGCCGGTCTCCTATCCACACCCCCTGCTCGAGCCGCTTCTGCGCGATACGTACGGGGTCATCGTGTACCAGGAGCAGGTGCTCGAAGTGGCCCACAGGTTTGCGGGCATGCCGCTCGATGCCGCGGACGAGTTCCGTCGCCTGATGTCCAAATTCCGCGATCCCGGGGAAATGGAGGGCATGCGCACGCAGTTCGTCGCGGGTGCCATGCGAAACGGGGTGGACGAGGCTACCGCGACGGCCGTCTTCGAGAACGTAGCCAACTTCGTGGGATACGGATTCTGCCGTAGCCACGCGGCGGCGTTTGCGAAAACGGTCTACCAGTCGGCGTATTTGAAGCGGCACCATACGGCGGCGTTCATGGCCGCCTTCATGCAGCACAGGCCGGGAATGTACAACCTGATGACGCTCGAGGAAGAGGCCCGGCGCTTCGGGGTGCCTGTACTCGGACCCGATGTGAACCGGTCCATGGCGCGCTACGACCTGGAGCGGGTGCCTGTGCGCCGCGCCGGGCGCACGCGGCACGACGGGGAGGCCGCGCGGGGGGAAGGGGAGGCGGCGCGGCAGGATCGGGGCCCCGGCCTCGGCGTGGTGGATCTGGGCTCGGGCGCGCAGGGTCGCCCTGAACCAGCGCGCGGCGAGACCGGCCAGACGATGCTCGCCATCCGCAAACCCCTCTCCGCTGTGCAGACGATGACCGAGGAGGCCGCTCGGGCTGTTGTCTGGGAGCGGCTGAACGGGCCCTTCACGAGCGTGCGCGATCTGTACGAGCGGGTTGCACTGACCATCGACCAGTTCCGGAATCTGGCCCGTTCGGGGGCCCTCGACAGCCTGGCCGGGGAGAGCCGCCGGGCCCTCTGGGAAGTGGGACTGCTGCACCGCCGGGTGAAGGAGCCCGGCCAGCGGGGCATGGATGCCCGGGCTGCCTCGGCGCAGCACCTGCTTTTCGATCTGGCACCGTTCGAGCCGGAAGACGTCCCGGATCTCGCATCGCTCACGCTGGACGAGCGCCTCTCCTGGGACTACGAGACGCACCACGCCGCCCGCATCCATCCCATGACGCTCGCCCGCAGAACGCTCGTCGCCTATGAAATCCGGCCCATCCAGTCGTGCTTCGGGCTGGGCCGCGTGGGAAGGGCCGAAGGCGCCCGCAACGACTCGCGCGATGGTCCCGTGGTGACGGTGGCCGGTATTGCCATGCTGCGCCAGCGCCCGAAAACCGCGAACGGGGTCATGTTTCTCACGCTCGAAGACGAAACGGGCTTCGTGCAGACCGTCATCTACGCGCACGTGCTCGAGCGCCTTGAGCACGTCTTCCGCCAGGCATCCATGATCGTGCGCGGGCGGCTCCAGGTCATGGGCAACTGGCGCGGCCTCGTCGTTGAGCAGGCCTGGGCGCTCGACGGCATGCTTGGTGGATACGAAGGCCACGCTTCCATGGCCGGCGGCCGCGACCGGATGGTTATACGGGCCGCCGATTGCGGGAAGAGTTCACGGGTCGAAGTTCAAAATTCGAGATCCGGAGGCCCGCTCGGTGGCACCACGTCAGGAGGAGGTCTGTTGTGAATTTGTCCAGATGGCCATATTTGATCTCAGATATTGGGGTACGGAGCAAAATTGGCCCCGTCCCACCGGGTAGCGCCGAAAATGGCGTTTCTCTGCGTTATTCGTCACTCTGGCGAAATACTTCGCCAAATGACCCGGCCATACTTCGCTCCTCACGCCTTGATAAACGCCATTTTCGACTGCTACAGCGGGTTCTGGCGTAGTGTGAACAGGCCCTAAAAGGTTGTTGAAAACCCAGCGTGTGACAGGGTGCGCTCTGGTTCTTCAACAGCCTTCTAAAAGCCTTTCAGCGAGCCTTCGCCGCTTTGGCTCCCCGCAGTGCCTTCCGCGCCCACGCCACAAATGCGTCGTGGTCATCCATGATGTCGGCTGGAACCGTCCAGTAGGGCATGGTCCGCTCGTCGCCATACGGCCGGAACGGCTCCGATTCGGCTGCCTCAAAATCCGCCAGATTGTCCGCGCCCACCTTGAAATACAACTGGTTTTCGTGGATCATGGCGAAAATGACACCATCGCCGTAAATGCTCACGGCCCCGAACATGGGTCGGGAATGCAGCGATCCAACAGAGTCCAGCTGTTCCAACACGAAGGATAATAGGGAATCTGACATGATATGAGTACTTTTTAATCCGTAGTCCATACCGCTCATGGGCCGCATATACGGTTCCTCGAGTGGTGAAGTGTCCCCTCCCCGACGAAGATCACACCCGATTATACACCCATTTACACCCGATTGACAAACCTGCGCGTCGCCTATCCCGCGAGAGCGTTGTCGAGGTCAGCAATGAGATCTTCCTTGTCCTCGAGGCCACAGGACAGGCGGACAAGTCCACCCACAATGCCCCGTCGCTGCTGCTCCGCCTCGTCAATACCATGATGCGTCGTTGTGACCGGCTGTGTGACAAGGCTTTCGGCGCCCCCAAGACTGGCTGCAATGGCGTACAACCGCAGCCGATCCACGACTGCGGCCGTCTCTTTGGCGTTGCCATCATACACGAAACTGGCCATGCCACCGAATCCGGACATCTGCCGCCGGGCTGTGTCATGACCGGGAAAAGAGGAAAGTCCCGGGTAGTTGACCTGGACAACCGCCGGATGGCTCTCCAGGAACCCGGCGACGGCCATGGCGGTGTCGTTCTGGGCCCGCACACGCACGACGAGAGTGCGCAGGCTGCGGGCAAGCAGGAACGCGACCTCGGGAGCCATCATCTGTCCAAGGTTCTTGCGCCACCCCCAGATGGGCTGTACCAGTTCGGCCGGCCCCATGACGACGCCGCCCGTAAGATCACTGTGTCCTCCGAGGTACTTCGTGGCGCTGTGCACGACAAGGTCTGCGCCGTGTTCGAGCGGCTGCTGGTTCACGGGAGATGCGAACGTGTTGTCTACGACAGTCATCGCGCCCTTGGCAGCGGCCAGCCGGCTTATGGCGCGGATGTCGAAGACTTCCATGTTCGGATTCGAGGGCGTCTCAAAGAACACGATACGCGTCTTTTCCGTGATGACACTCTCCAGCGAGTCCAACTCCGAACCAAGCACGAATGAAGTCGTGATTCCGAGTCGCGGCAAATTCGCGGCCAGCAGCTCGTAGGTGCCGCCGTACACGTCGCCAATGCATACCATGTGATCGCCCGCCTGGCAATGCGCCAGAAAGGTGGCCGCCTCGGCAGCCATTCCTGAACTGAACGCAAGCGCCTCGGCGGCCCCCTCCAGATCGGCCAGTTTCTTCTCTACCGACCGGATGGTCGGGTTGAGACCGTACCGCGTGTACAGATTACCCGGGCGCCGCCCCTCGACAACGTCCAGGATGTCCTGCGTCGATTCGAATCCGAACGTGGAATGATTGTAAAGCGGTGTATGCAGTCCGCCCTGGGCATCGCGCGTATCGCCAGCGTGGACACAACGTGTCGATAGTCTGTACATGGTATATCAGTGGTTTGCGGAAAACTGTGTGGTCACGCCGACGGCGACGTTACTGCGGTCCTCTCGTAGACCCTGTGCCATGATTTCAAGCAGTTCAATACGGGGCAACAACTGGCAAGCACCTACGGTGACCTCACCGAAGCACGCCGACCGCCCGCATGCGCCGGGCGTAGAGGAAGAGTCCAACGGCGACCAGGAAGATGACGAGCGAAAATATGATCGGTCCCATGCCGCCCATCACGGCCGCCGCATCTGCCAAGACATAGTTGTGGAATGTGGTCACCATCATGGCCAGGAGCGATGCGGCGAAAACCGGTACGGCAATGGAGCGGCGGAACAGCAGCGCCAGCGATCCGGCCACGCCGCCCCATACGGCCACCGCCCAGGCAGCCGTGACCCACCACGGGAATCCGTAGAAGAATTCCAGCTGCTCCTGTGTGAACTGGGACATGTAGGACGCATTCTGCGTCTGCGTCATGAGGTAGTCAAGGGCACCGAAGCTGTTCCAGACGAGCGTTAGGCCGCCAATGAACCAGACATGCCATGGCGTGCGGGAAGGGATGGACTCCATGATAGGCACCGGATTGTGGGTTTTGCAGAGTATACAAAATTCGACCGAAGAACGCTCTCCGAACTTCCACGCGCCCGCTGCGGTTCACCCTGCATGAAACTACTCGCCGAAGCCTTCGAGGAGCTTGTCGCCCTGCGCTATGAGCTCTACAACAGTCTCTTTCTGACGCTCCCGTTCGAGAGCATCCGCCGTACGGGTTCGCTGCTGCCGCTTCTGGCCCGGGCGTGCGACGACGGCTTCCGGGCCGGACAGACGCCCACCGGCATCCTGGCCCATTTCCGGAAGGAACACGCGTCGGAATTGTCCGACGACGACTTCACCGGTCTGCTTTTCCGGTTCATCCAGTACATGGAGCGGCAGGTCGTTCTGTTCGATGCACTCGAGGATGCCGCCTTCGAGCGTGTGCACGATATGACGGGTGAAGGATCCATCCGGCAGCTTTTTGAACGCGCACGTTGGGAAGACAAGTCGGACGAACTGGCCCGCCGGCTACGCTCCATGCGACTTCGCATCGTACTTACAGCGCATCCGACGCAGTTCTATCCGGACAGCGTGCTGGGGATCATTACCGATCTCGAGGCGGCCGTCCGGGCCGATGATGTAAAACAGGTCTCGACGCTGCTCATGCAGCTTGGCCGCACACCGTTCATTCGGCGGGAGAAACCGACACCCCTTGCGGAGGCGGAAGGACTTGTCTGGTACCTGAAGCATGTATTCTACCATGCCGTGCCGGACGTCGTTCAGCGTCTGGCCGAGGAGGCCGGGATGGAGCGTCCCGATGAAGCGCTGCCCGATCTGCTGAGGATCGGTTTTTGGCCCGGAGGGGACCGCGACGGCAACCCGTTCGTGCGCGCCCGGACGACGCGCGATGTGGCGCGGCTGCTGCGCCGCGCCATCCTCGATGCCTATGCCGGGGATGCCGAAGTGCTGGCGCGGCGCATCACGTTCCGCGGCGTCGATGACGACGTGGCGCGCGTCCGGGCGCGCATGGAGGCCACGCGTAACGTGGTGGCCGCCGATCCCGCGACCGCCGCCGATACCGAATCCGCCGCCGATACGCCGTTGGTGGCGGGATTGCCGCCCTACGCGCACCCTTCAGAGTTGACCCGTGACCTGGCCGCCATCCGTGAGCGCCTGACGGAAGAGCATGCCGGGCTGTTCACCGAACTGGTGACGGCATTTCTCGTGCGCGTGTGCGCATTCGGTTTCCACTTCGCCTCGCTCGACGTACGGCAGGACGCCCGCATCCACCAAGAACTGGATGCCGCCCTCGAGGCTGGCGATCCGGCGCCCTCGGACGTGCATGACGATGTGCTGCAAACGCTTGCCGCTGTCAAGGACATCCAGGCCGAAAACGGGGAGGAGGCGTTGCACCGGTACGTGATTTCCAACTCATCGGCCCCCGAGGACGTCCTGCGCGTCCTGTCTTTTGCCGAACGGGCGGGGTGGTCACATCCCATGCCGCTCGACGTCGTGCCCTTGTTCGAAACGGTACCCGATCTGGAGGCCGCGCCCGATGTCATGCGTCGCCTCCTCTCCGGCGCCGCCTACCGCGAACACGTACGCCAACGGGGCGATGTGCAGACCATCATGCTCGGCTTTTCCGATGGCACCAAGGATGGGGGATTCCTGGCAGCAAACTGGTCCATTTTCAGGGCCAAGGAGACGATCACGGAGGCGGTGGCCGAATTCGGCGTGGAGGTGGCGTTTTTTGACGGTCGAGGGGGGCCACCGGCCCGTGGCGGCGGCAAGACGCACGCCTATTACCGCGCGCTGGGCGATAGGATATCTGCCCGGACCATCCAGCTCACCATCCAAGGGCAGACCATTACGTCGAACTTCGGGACTGTGCGTGCGGCCGCTTACAACATGGAACAGCTCCTGACGGCAGGCCTGGCGCAAGGTATTGAGCCGGACAGGGCCTTGCCCGAAGTGCATCGGCCGCTGCTGGAGGATCTTGCCGGGCGCAGCCTGGAGGCCTATCGCTCGCTCAAGCATCGCCCCGAATTCCTACCCTACATGCAGGCGCTCGGGCCGCTGACGTACTACGGCGACACCAACATCGGAAGCCGGCCCTCGCGCCGCGGCCGCTCATCCGAGCTCACGCTCTCCGATCTGCGCGCCATTCCGTTCGTAGGTACGTGGCATCAGATGAAGCAGAATGTGCCCGGGTACTATGGGTTCGGGAGGGCGCTCGAGGAGGCCGCTGCGGGTGTCGGCGTAGAGCGCTTGCAGCAACTTCACGCCGAGTCGGCGCTTTTCAGGGCGCTCGTCGAGAACAGCATGATGGCGCTCTCGAAAGCCTACTTTCCGCTTACCGCGTGGGCGGCCGGTCATGACACGTTCGGATCCATGTGGCAGGATATCCACGAGGAGTATGAGCGTACGTGTCGCTGGTTGCGCGAGGTCAGTGGCCAGGATGAGCTCATGGCATCGCGCCCGGTGGGTCGCCGCTCTGTGGCGCTGCGCGAGCGCATGGTGCTGCCGCTGCTGACCATACAGCAGGCGGCACTCGATGCCGTGCGCCGGGGTGAGGAGGAGGCGCGGGCACTCGTCGTGCGCACCATGTACGGTATAATCAACGCCGGCCGGAATTCAGCCTGAGCGGGGCGCGGTGTTGCCGTCCGGACCCGCGCCGCGTTCCAATTCGTGCAGGTGCGCTTCTATGATTTTGTGCGATGCGAGCGACTCAAGCACCAACATGGCTGCGGCCACAAGCAGCAGCAGAATACCGGCGAATGTCAGTCCGACGAGCAGCGTGTCGCCCGTTGTAGCACGTAGGCTGGCATCGGTACCTGACGCCATGCCTCCGGCCAGACCACCCAGCGCAAACAGTGCCACCGACAAATACATGAGGACGAGCGCGTTGCGGAAGAGGCGCGACCGCATGCGAAAAGACGCCACAAGACTCCGCGCCTCATCCGATGCATGGTGCATGAGGTGATGCAGCTCCTCATGGAGGCGGGAGTACCTGGACGAGGTAGACATGATGAGCAGTCCGCAGCCCGGCAGCAGAAGCAGCGGACTCAGCCAGAGTGTGTCATTTGGGGTCATGGATTTTTTTCCCAGTATACGTGTATGGCTATACAAGAGCACCTGTACGTTTCGGGACGCCGGCATGACGAAAGGGCCGGAATGCAAAAAAAAAGCGGGCGCCTGCTCGCGCAGGCGCCCGCTGGAAAGGTGGCGGTCCCGTGACGATGGCTTTGGTGCAGCCAGACGGGAGCCAAAGGCCGGGACCGCGTGCCCATCAGGGGGTGAGCCGATACCCGTTCTGAGGACGCAGGCAACATAGCATGGTGATGTTGCCGCAATATTATGCCGTATTTTTCATCATCCGTATGTGGACATGATGTGGAAAACGTGGAAAACCAGCACGTAATGTGCACATAATCTCCACGTAACATTCGGGAAAAATGATAAGATCATAAATAACAAGACCTTGACTCAATACTGTTTTTCAGAATTGCTTACAAAGTCTGTAAGTGGCGATTTACAAGCAGAAACGGGTGGTGTGTAAAAGGTGTGGATAAGTGGAAATGGCTGATAAAGGGCACTGCGCGCATCCAATCGGAAATTATCCCGGACGCAGCCAGGGAGCAGCACGGGATTCCGATTTATGGAAAAACCCACCCCGGTCCGCGGCTGACTGCGTTCGTAGCCGAAGGTGGCGTGTGCTATCCCTACTCAGGGAATACGATGTGTGGCGTGACGACCCGCGGTGGCGCAGCTCCGGGCCGTGTCAGGTAAGTACCTTTGTGTACTTGTCAATGTCTTCCAGAACCGTTCCCGTGCCACGAACAACCGCCGTCAGCGGGTCTTCCGCGACGTAGACAGGTAGGTCCACACGGCCGCGGATCATGGCATCCAGGCCCTTGAGCATGGCACCGCCGCCGGTCAGCATGATCCCGCGCTCCAGAACATCGGCTCCCAGCTCGGGCGGCGTCCTCTCCAGACAGCGGATAACGGCAGCCGCAATCTGGCCAACCGGCTCGCGGAGCGCCTCGCGCACGTCCTCTGACGATATGGTGCGCACTTTTGGAATGCCACTCACCAGGTCCCGCCCTTTCACGCTGAGTTCCAGTTCCGGATCGAGTTCAATGGCGCTGCCAACTTCCTTCTTGATGCGCTCGGCCGTCCGCTGCCCGATGAGCAGGTTGTGGTTTCGCTTGAAATACTGCACAATGGCGTTGTCGAGCTCGTCGCCACCAACGCGGATCGATTCATCGATCACGATGCCGGCGAGCGCGATGACGGCAATTTCGGTCGTCCCGCCTCCGATGTCGACGATCATGTTGCCGACCGGCTCGCCAACATTGAGTCCAATGCCAATCGCAGCCGCCATCGGCTCGTCAATCAGATAGACAAGCCGCGCTCCGGCGTGTTCGGCCGAGTCGCGCACGGCCCGTTTTTCCACTTCCGTGATACCACTCGGCACGCAGATGACCATGCGACGGATGGCCGACATCCAGTTGGTCTGTACTTTCCGAATGAGTTGCCGGATGAGTTGCTCGGCAACTTCAAAATCGGCGATCACGCCGTCCTTCAGCGGCCGGACCGTTTCAATTTCCCGGTGGGTGCGTTCATGCATCTGCTGCGCTTCATGACCGACAGCAATGACCTTGCGCGTGGAGCGATTGAGCGCCACAATGGACGGCTCGTTCAATACAATACCGCGGCCTTTGATGTAGATGAGCGTGTTGGCCGTGCCCAGGTCAATGGCAACGTCGGTTGAAAAATTGAACAGTCCCATGCAGGTGAGAAGACGAAAAAAGCGGCTGGAAAAAACGGATCGGAAGTGCCCGTATTATACGTCTCACGCGTGAACAATGCGCTGTGTGAGCAGCCGCTCGACGGCGGCAAGCTCGGACCGGTACTGGACGTCGGTGTCGAGGCGGGCCTGAACGGCCTTACAGGCATGGATGACCGTCGAGTGGTCCCGGCCCCCGAACTGCTTCCCGATGGCCTCCAGTGACAGCTGCGTAAGGGCCTTGCAGAAGTGCATGGCCGTCTGGCGAGCATCCACAATGTGACGCTTTCGGCTTTTTCCAGCCATGATGGCCGGGTCCAGACTGTAGTACTCGGCGACGATATCCCGGATTTCCCGGGCGGAAATCGTCTTGCGAACCCGCGCCTGGATCAGGTCGGCGAGTGCGTCCTGTACGAACGGGAGCGTGAGTTCCTGGCTGGTCATACGGTTCAGCGCGTACAACCGGTTGAAAGCGCCCTCGAGCAGGCGGATGTTGTCACGCACGTTGTAGGCTATGTAATCCACGATATCGTGCGACAACTCGAGCCCCGACCGCTTGCAGTGGCTTTGAAGAATAGCGGTCCGGGTTTCCAGGTCGGGCGGTTGGACGTCGGCCGAAAGTCCCCAGCGGAACCGCGACAGGAGGCGCTCCTCAATGCCGTCGATCTCAGCCGGTGACCGGTCGGCGCACAGCACAATCTGTTTGCCGCGCTGGTGCAGATCGTTGAAGAGATGAAAAAACTGTTCCTGCGTTTTCTCTTTTCCGCCGAAGAACTGGATGTCATCCACAATCAGGACGTCGATTTCCCGGAACGTCGTCGTGAACTCACCGAGCGTATTATTCTGGATGGCCTGGACGAAGCAGTTCGTAAACGCTTCAGAGGTCATATAGAGTACACTTGTCCGCGGGCCCGAGCCCACGATGGCATTACCAATGGCATGTGCCAGATGGGTCTTCCCCAGCCCCACACGGCCATAGATCAGGAACGGATTGAAACTCGTCACTCCCGGCTGCTCTGACACCGCCACTCCGGCACTCCGCGCCAAGCGGTTGCAGTCCGCCTCGATGAATGAATCGAACGTGTAGTTCGGATTCAGCGTCCGGGGAGCGGCATTGGGCATGGTCTCGGGACGCACCCTGAGCGGAGCCGCTGGTCCCTTCGTACCGGGCGAAAAGTTGGACGAGGGCCTGCCGTTGGAAGCGGGCCTGCCGTTGGAAGCGGGCCTGCCGTTGGACGAGGGTCTGCCGTTGGAAGCGGGCCTGCCCGGGCGCGCAGCCTGCGAGGCTCCATTTTCCTGCGAACGGGGCGCACTTTCCGGAAAAGGAAATTCCGGTTCGCCGTCGGCGCCGACAAGAACGTGTTCGGCAATCGTGTAACCCAGACGCACATTCGTTCCGACGGCGTCTGCGAGCACCTGACGCAGGTCCTTTTCATAATGCTGTCCCACCCAGTCCCGGTGGAAATCACTGGGTACTTCCAACTCCACGAGTACGACGTCCCCATCCTGCTTCGTCTGCGTCAGTGAGATGGGTTCAAGCCAGGTCTGAAATGGCCGGGCATCGACGCGTTCGCGCAACGCTTCCTTGCAGGCATGCCACAGATTTTCAGTCCGGCTCTCCATCGACTTCGGTTGGTTCAACAGGTGGTGGGTGGGAAATCGTGTCTCTATGGTAGGGCGGAAATGGGTCTTCTGGCAAGCGCATTCCACAACCTATTTCTCCACATCGTCCACCAGTTATCCACATACTGGATGTGGATAAAAAAAGAACCGCGCCAGAGGGGTCACCAGCGCGGTTCGTGGAAAAAAATATGCGATTAAACGAAATTATCGCAGGTTTTTCAGGAACCTGTATTGAACTTGCTTAAAATCTCTTCCGCGTGTTTTCCCGTTTTCGGGCGTTTGAACACGTGCACGACCGTGCCATCCACATCTATCAGAAACGTCGTCCTTTTCGTGCCCATGATGACGCGTCCGTACATGTTTTTCTGACCGTACGCACCGTAGGAATTGAGAACGCTCCGGTCCTCATCGGCAATGAGCGGGAAAGGCAGGTCGTACTTGTCCGCGAAGCGTTCGTGCGATGCCACATCGTCGTCCGAAACGCCGACCACGTGGATGTCGTGCTCGGAAAGCTGATCGAAATGATCCCTGAGGTTGCAGGCCTGCGTGGTGCATCCCGGCGTGTTGTCCCTCGGGTAAAAATAGAGCACCAGTTTCTTTCCCCGGAAGTCGTCGAGGGAAATTGTCGTGCCGTCCTGTGTAACGCCCTCGAACCAGGGAGCCGGGCTGCCGGGCTCTGGCATGGCCGGTAAATCTGCCATTGTGTGTGGTGGGTTATTTGTGTTGTTCAATGCGAAGCTGGCAGGTCCAACAGACGTCGGTGTCGCAGGGTTTCCCGTGCTTACGTGCCGTCGGCATCCACGGCCTGCATCAGAAAATGCACAAGCGGCAGTCCCTCTTCGAACCGGCTCGCGACGAACGGCAGGATGTCCGGGCGGAAGGCATCTTCATCCCGGAGGCGCCGCACGAGAATGAAATCCTTACGCCGGAGATCAACGATGTCCGGGTGCTCCGGACTGAACCCTTTCGGCGCCCGTTTGAGTGAATCGCCGGCCCACTCCAGCTCTGAAACCGCCTCTTTGACCGCGTGCCAGGTCTGAGGCGCCTCGTCAATGGCCGTGCGCACGCTGCGCAGCGCATCCCGCTCCGGGTGCCAGAGACCCATGGCGGCAAACGTGTTGCCAGGCGCCAGATGCAGGTAAAACCCGGGCGCAATACCGTCAGCGCCGCTCGCGTGACGGAAACGGAGGGCCGCCCACGTCTTGTAGGGGAGCTTGTTCTTCGAAAACCGGGTGTCCCGGTAAATCCGGTAGAGTGAACCGCCCTGCGCCTTGGGAACGGCCTGGTGCACGGGACTGACCTGCGAGAGGAGTGGTCCGAAATCTGTAATGAACTGCAGGAGCGGCTCCTTGTAAATGCGTTCGTAACGGTCTTTGTTTGCGCTGAACCACTCCCGGTTGTTGCTTGCAGCCAGTTCGCGCAGGAAGTCGTAGAGTTCCGGTGTGATATACGGGTTTGTCATACGCGGGTGTTTTCGTGGAAATGAGCCAGCACAAGGCGCGCGGCGTGCGGCCCCACGACTTCAACAAGCGCGGCCTCGGAGGCCTGACGAATGCGCTTCACGGAGCCAAACGCCTTCATGAGCGTCTGCGCGGTTTTCGGCCCGACGCCCCGGATGTCCTGAAGTTCAGTATGCAGCGTTGTCAGCGTTCGCTGTTTACGCTGGAACGTGACGGCGAAGCGGTGCGCTTCATTGCGGGCGCGCTGCAGGAGTTGCAGACTGGCGCTCGATTTCGGGATGAAGCGGGCCTCCGTATCTCCCGGAAAAAATACTTCCTCCAGGCGCTTGGCAATGCCCACAATGGGAAAGCGGCCGTAGGCCTCGACCGATTTCAACGCGTCGACCGCGCTCGAGACCTGTCCCTTGCCGCCGTCAATAACCACCAAGTCGGGCCAGGGGCCGTTTTCCTCGACGATTTTGCCGTAGCGCCGGCCCACGACCTCGCGCATGGACTGGAAATCGTCGGACCGGCCGCCGCCGACTGAGCGCACCTTGTAGGTCCGGTACTCACTCTTGCGCGGCTTGCCATCGACAAAAACCACGCACGATGCCACGACGTTCGTGCCGCCCAGGTGTGAGATGTCAAAACATTCCAGACGGCGCGGCAGGCGGGGCAGGCTGAGGTCCTGTTTGAGCGCCGTGACGGTATGTGGAATTTTTCCCTCGTTGGCTTTCTGGCGCTGCAAAAGGTACTCCTCCAGGATGAGCTCGGCGTTGCGGGCCACCATGCGGATCAGGCCCGCCTTGTCGCCCCGCTGGGGGACGTGGAGCGTGACGCGCGCACCGCGCCGCTCGCGAACGAAGGCCTCGACCAGCGCCGGGTTGTCGAGCTCGCGGTCCAGGAAGATCTCCTCCGGAAAAAATGTTGTCTCCGTATAATAGCGCTCCACCACGGTCTGGAGCAGTTCCGCGGGCGCGATGCCCTGCACCTGATGCAGGAATTTCTTCTGGCGCGCAATCACATTGCCCTCGCGCATCTGCACAATCGCCGCCCCGGCAATGCCCGATTCGTCATCGATGGCGAGCGCGAACAGGTCCCGGTCCACAAAATCGCCGCTCATCACCTTCTGCCGCTCGGTGTACTTGCCGAGCGCCTGGATCTGATCGCGCAGCCGGGCGGCCTCCTCGAATTGCATGTTACCGGCGGCCTCGTCCATGGCCGTCTTCAGGCGCGCAGTGAGCGCTTTCGTCTTTCCGTTGAGCAGCTGCTCGACCTGGCGGATGGACTCGTCATAATCCTCCTCCGACTCGAGCCCGACGCACGGGCCGTTGCACTTCTTGATATGGTACTGCAGGCAGACGTCGTACTTGCCGGCCGCAATGGGCTCGGGCGACAGATTCAGCGAGCACGTGCGCAGCCGGAACACGGAGCGAATGGTCTCCAGCATGAGACGCATGTTCTTCACGTCCGTGTACGGCCCGAAATACCGCGATCCGTCCTTTCGCACCGTCCGCGTCGGAAAAACCCGTGGAAACGGCTCGTTTTTGATACAGATGTACGGGTACGTCTTGTCGTCTCGCAGCAGGATGTTGTAGCGCGGGCGAAGGTCCTTGATCAGGTTGTTCTCGAGCAGCAGTGCCTCGGCCTCCGTATCGGTCACAATCACATCCACATCCCGGATTTTCGATACCAGGATGCGCAGCCGCCCCTCCCGGTGCCGGCTCTCGTGGAAATACGAATTCACCCGGGATCGCAGGTTTTTCGCCTTCCCCACATAGAGCACAATGCCGGCCTCGTCCCGGTGCTGGTACACACCGGGACGCGTCGGGAGGTGGGCCAGTTTGCGTGCGAGGTCTTCGTTCACGTGGCGAGGTCTTCGTTCGCGGGTAGATGCGGCGTACGGCGGCAAGCGGGAAACGACCGGGCGCGGCCTTGGTTCGCCATGGCCGTTTCCGAGGGGGGCGGCGCCCGGCCTCCGGCCACATTTCCGGGGCGCGCCACCCGGCCTCCGGACACATTTCCGGGGCCTTCAAGGTGTACACTGTAAACTGAACGGTGTTAATGGATATTGGTAGCGCTTCCATTTTTTTCATGGCCCAAAATCGTTGACATTCATGGGCTTGCGGCGGTACTATCCCAGCACACTCAGCTATCCAACAGCCATACGTCCGCACCACGATGACGCTTCTTACCGTCATATTGTCCACCTCCCTGATCGGGCTTGCTGTGCTCGTGCTGCTGGGTCTGTCCATTCTGGTATTCTGAAATATTGGTAGTCAATCTTCGCGCCTGGGGATTGGCCGCATCCCCAACCGAACGTGAAAAGAGCATACCGATCCGATACCATCAAGAAGGGATTCGAGCGCGCCCCGCACCGGAGCCTGTTGCGCGCGACGGGTACCATCCGTGCGGATGAGGATTTCGACAAGCCCTTCATCGGCATCTGCAATTCGTACATCGACCTGATTCCGGGGCACGTGCACCTGCAGGAGTTTGGACGTGGCATCAAGGAAGCCGTGCGGGCGGCGGGGGGCGTGCCATTCGAATTCAATACGATCGGTGTGGACGACGGCATTGCCATGGGTCATCTGGGCATGCGCTACTCGCTGCCCTCGCGCGAACTCATTGCCGATGCCGTCGAGACCGTGGTCGAGGCCCATTGCCTCGACGGCATGGTGTGCATTCCCAACTGCGACAAGATCGTGCCGGGCATGCTCATGGGGGCGCTCCGGACGAATGTACCCACGGTATTCATTTCGGGTGGGCCCATGGAGGCGGGGCGCCTGCCGGATGGCCGTAAAGTGGATCTGGTATCGGTTTTCGAGGGGGTCGGCGCCTTCCAGAGTGGCGAAATGAACCAGGGCCAGCTCGATGAGATTGAACGCCTGGCCTGCCCCACATGCGGATCATGTTCCGGCATGTTCACGGCCAACTCCATGAACTGCATCATGGAGGCGCTCGGACTGGCCATGCCCGGAAACGGTACGGTGCTGGCTACGAACCCGGCCCGGAAGGACCTCGCCCGGCGTGCCGCCATGCAGATCGTGGAACTTGTCGAGCGGGACATCTGCCCGCGGGACGTGGCCACGCTGGAGGCCTTCGATGACGCCTTTGCACTCGACATGGCCATGGGCGGATCGACAAACACCATCCTCCACCTGCTGGCCGCGGCCATCGAGGCGGAGATTCCCTACGACCTGGACCGGATCAACCAGATTTCGTCGCGCGTGCCGTATTTGTGCAAGGTGGCGCCCGCGACGCCGGATGTGCACATGGAGGATGTCGACGCGGCCGGTGGTATTCCCGCCATCCTGAAAGAGCTCGCTCGCGGGCGCCACATCCACACCGCGCGGACGACCGTCACGGGGCGGCCGCTTGCCGAGACGCTCGACGAAGCCGTGAACCACAACCCGGAGGTCATCCGCCCGATGGAGCGCGCCTTCCGCGAGACCGGCGGCCTGGCCGTTCTCTTCGGCAACCTGGCGCCCGAGGGTGCGGTCGTGAAAACGGGCGCCGTGGCCTCCGACATGCTGGTCTTCGAGGGCCATGCCCGCATTTTCGAGTCGCAGGACGAAGCGGTGACCGGCATTCTGTCGGACCGGGTGAAACCGGGTGATGTCGTGATTATCCGCTACGAAGGCCCGCGCGGCGGCCCCGGCATGCCGGAAATGCTGCAGCCCACGGCCGCGCTAGCCGGACTGCGGCTGGACCGCGATGTGGCCATGGTCACCGACGGACGCTTCTCGGGCGGAACGCGCGGGCTCTCGATTGGCCACGTGTCGCCCGAAGCGGCGAGCGGCGGACCGATCGGGCTCGTTGAGGAAGGCGACCTCATCCGCATAGACATTCCCGGTCGGCGCCTGGACCTCGTGGTACCTGACGCCGAACTCGCCGCGCGTCGCGAGCGGGCCGTTCCGTTTCAGCCACGCATTGAGCGCGGGTGGCTCGGGCGCTACACCCACTTCGTGACCAGTGCCTCGAGCGGCGCCGTGCTGCGCATCGACCATCAGAAAACCGGCCATCAGACCAACGGCCACACGAAAAAAACATACGACCATGCCTGATACGCTGACCCAGAACCCGCCGGCGCCGGAGAGCGCCCCCACGGACCGATGTAGTCGCGGCGTGCCCGTGAGCGGAGCCGAAATCCTGATTCGATCGCTCGAGGCCGAGGGCGTCGAGTTCGTATTCGGTTACCCGGGAGGAGCCGTCATCAAGATCTACGACGAAATGCATCGGATCGGGCCGCAGTTCGAACATGTGCTCGTCCGCCACGAACAGGGCGCGGCGCATGCGGCCGAGGGGTATGCCAAGGCGACGGGCAACGTGGGGACGGTGCTTGTGACCTCGGGTCCGGGCGCGACCAATACGGTGACGGGCATTGCCGATGCCTACATGGATTCCATTCCGATTGTGGTGTTCACGGGCCAGGTGCCCACGAAACTGATCGGAAACGATGCCTTCCAGGAATGTGATATCATCGGGGTAACGCGCAGTATTACGAAGCATTCGTTCCTCGTACGCGACGTCCGGGAGCTTGCCTCGACGGTCAAGAAGGCCTACCACATTGCCCGCACGGGCAGGCCCGGGCCGGTTGTCGTGGATCTGCCCAAGGATGTGATTGCCGATTCGGCGCCGTTCGAGTGGCCCGAGCACGTGACGCTTCGGGGGTATGACTTCGTGGGCCGCGGCGAGAAAGGGCAGGTGGCGCTCGCCGCGCGCATGATCGCCGAAGCCGAGCGGCCACTCTTCTACGTCGGGGGCGGAACGCTGATTTCAGGTGCTGGCGAGATTGTCACGCGCCTGGCCCGCATGACGCGCATTCCGGTCACTACGACGCTGCACGGACTGGGGGCGTTTCCCGAGACCGATCCGCTCTCGCTCGGCATGCTTGGCATGCACGGGACGTGGTACGCCAACCAGGCGGTACAGCACTGCGATCTGCTCATTGCCGTGGGTGCCCGCTTCGATGACCGTGTGACGGGTAAAACAGACGCCTGGGCGCCGCATGCCCGCATTATCCATATCGATATCGATCCGGCCTGCATTTCGAAAAACATTCCGGCGGACTGCCCCATCCTGGGCGATGTGAGCACCGTGCTCGAGCAACTCGAACCGCTGCTCCCGGGCGCATCGCGCGCGCCGAAGGACCTCTCCCGCTGGCACCGGCAAATCGACACCTGGAAGGCGGAGTGTCCGCTCGCATGGAAACGCGACGGCAAACTCCGGCCGCAGCACGTGGTGGAGGCGCTTCGCGACAGGACGGGCGGCCATGCCATCGTGGTATCGGACGTGGGTCAGAACCAGATGTGGGCGGCGCAGCACTTCACCTATGCCGAGCCGCGCTCGCACATCACGTCGGGCGGGCTCGGTACGATGGGCTTTTCGCTCCCGGCGGCCATGGGGGCGGCGTTCGGCGTCCGCGCCCGGGCCGAGCGGGGCCAGGCAGACGACACCCAGGCGGCCCCTGCGCTGCCGGTCATATCGATCAATGGTGACGGCGGCTTCCTGATGAACGTGCAGGAGCTGGGAGTCATAGCAGCGCACAAACTTCCGGTCAAAATTGTAGTCCTCAACAATTCCTTCCTCGGGATGGTGCGCCAGTGGCAGGAGCTCTTTCACGGGGAGCGTTACAGCCACACGGATCTCACGCCCACGAACCCGGACTTCGTGGCGCTCGCCGCGGCGTTCGGCATTCCCGGACTGCGCTGCACGTCGCCCGACGCGGTGGAAGCGACCATTTCAAAGGCCTGGGACATTACCGACGGACCCGTCCTGATGGAATTCCGCGTGGTCACCGAGGAAATGGTCTTTCCGATGGTGCCGGCCGGCGCCGCAACCGGCGACATGATTGTCCAACGCTTCAATCCCGAAAACTGCGCGTGACAGCGCTCCGACCATGTCCATGACAGCACCTGCACTCACGCCCCAGCAACTTTTTCGCAAGCAGGTTTCCGGCGAGAGCCTGCAGCAGGGCGATCCCGATACCGTGCACGCGCACACCATCGTGGTCACGCTCGAGAACTCGATCGGCGCGCTCAACCGCGTGGCCAACCTGTTTTCAGCGCGCGGCTTCAACCTCGAGAGCGTCGCCGTCGGCCCGACCACCGACCCGACGACCTCGCGCCTCACGCTCGTCACCACCGGAAACGACCGCATCATTGGCCAGGTACTCCAGCAACTGAACAATCTGGTAGATACGCTCGTGGTCGATGATGTCACCGATGGGGCCTTCGTAGAGCGCGAGCTGTGCCTGGTGAAGGTGGCGGCAAAGCCCGAGGAGCGCAATGCGCTCACGGGTGTTGCAGACATTTTCCGGGGCAACGTCGTCAACATCACGCCGGACTCGATCACGTTCGAGGTGACCGGCCCGACAACGAAAGTGAATGCCTTCATTGGCATGATGCACGAATATGACGTGCACGAAGTGGCGCGCAGTGGCCGGGTGGCCATGCGGCGGCATCTGGCTTTTGAACACAATCAATAATCCGAAGGAAGATCATGAGTATGAACATGCATTACGACGCCAATCCTGAGCTCATCCGCCGACGCCGTGTGGCGGTGATCGGGTACGGCAGCCAGGGACACGCCCACGCGCTGAATCTGCACGAGAGCGGCGTGTCGGTTACCGTAGGGCTGCGCGAGGGGTCGGCGTCGGCCGCCGAGGCGACAAGGCGGGGATTGGCCACGCAAACGGTGGCCGAGGCGGCCCGCGATGCGGATGTGATTGTGATGCTGATTCCCGATCAGCATCAGAAGCGCGTCTACGAGGCCGACATTGAACCGCACATGACGCCTGGCAAGGCGCTCGTCTTCGGACACGGCTTCAACATCCACTATGGCCAGATCATGCCGCCCGAAGGCGTTGACGTGTTCATGGTGGCCCCGAAATCGCCCGGTCACCTGGTTCGGCGGACGTATGAAGAGGGGCGCGGCGTGCCGTGCCTCGTGGCAGTCGCGCAGGATGCCAGCGGCCAGGCCATGGACATGGCACTCAGCTACGCGCAGGCCATCGGGGGTACGCGGGCCGGCGTCATCGAGACAAACTTCAAGGACGAAACGGAAACCGATCTCTTCGGAGAGCAGGCCGTGCTCTGCGGCGGCACGGAAGGGCTCATCAAGGCAGGTTTCGAGACGCTCGTCGAGGCCGGCTATCCACCGGAACTGGCCTACTTCGAAGTGCTCCACGAAATGAAACTGATCGTGGATCTCTACTACGAGGGCGGCCTCGCGGCCATGAATGAATCCGTGTCCGATACGGCCGAGTACGGTGGGTATTCGCGCGGAGCCCGGGTTATTACTGAAAACGTCAAGTCCGAGATGAAGAACATCCTGTCGGAAATCCAGTCGGGCGCCTTCGCCCGCGAGTGGATAGCCGAGTGCGAGGCCGGGTGGCCCCGCATGAACGGACTGCGCAAGGCGCACATGACGCATCCGATTGAAACGGTCGGTAGGCAACTGCGCTCCATGATGTCCTGGATCCGCTCGTCTTCGACGGCTCCGGTGGCCGAGCCCGAACCCGAAGAGGTCGAAGCCTGATGCACATTCTCCTGCTACCGGGCGATGGTGTAGGGCCGGAGGTCATCCAGGAAGCGCGGCGCGTCCTTGAGGCCGCTGCCCCCGCACTATCGTTCTCGGAAGCCGATTTCGGGGGCGCGGCGGTTGACAGGCACGGCACGCCGCTCCCAGCCGATACGCTCGCCGCGTGTCGCAAGGTCGATGCCATCCTTCTCGGCGCGGTCGGTGGTCCGGCGTGGGACGACGCGCCGCGCGACAAGCGCCCGGAGAGTGGTTTGCTTGCCCTGCGCTCAGCGCTTGGCCTGTTTTCCAATCTGCGGCCCATCCGCGTGCCCGCCCGCGGCATTGACTTTGTGATTGTGCGCGAGCTGACGGGCGGCATCTACTTCGGCCAGCCCCGCGCCTACGAAAGCGGACGAGCCTACAATACCATGGTCTATGAGCGCGACGAAATCGTGCGTATTGCGGGTGTCGCCTTCCGCGAGGCCGCCCGGCGGCAGGCCGACGGGCACCGCGGCCACGTGACGAGCGTCGACAAGGCCAACGTGCTCGAGGTATCGCGGCTCTGGCGCGAAGTCGTATCGGCCGAGCACACCGCCGCATTGGGCGCACCCGGCATTGCCCTCGCGCACATGTACGTGGACAACGCGGCCATGCAGATCGTGCTGCGTCCCCAGCAGTTCGACGTCATATTGACGGGCAACCTGTTCGGCGACATCCTGTCTGACGTCGGGGCCGCGCTCGCCGGCTCGCTGGGCGTGCTTCCGTCTGCCAGTCTGGGTGCTCCGGGGTCGGTACCCGTCTTTGAACCCGTGCACGGAAGCGCTCCCGACGTGACGGGTACCGGCACGGCCAATCCCATGGGCGCCATCCTGAGTGGCGCCATGCTGCTCAGACACGGCGGCCTCCCGGGTGCGGCCGAGCGCCTGGAGTCGGCCGTCGACGCCGTTCTTGAGCACGGCCCGAAGACCCCGGATCTCGGAGGCAGCGCCCACACGGGTGACGTCACCGACGCCATTCTGAACCACATGAAAGCGACAGCACCAGTTTCATGAAAAACCATTCCATGATCGATTATATCACTGTTTTTGACACCACCCTCCGCGATGGCGAGCAGTCGCCGGGCGCGGCCATGACCATTCCTGAGAAGGTCCGGATTGCCCACATGCTGGCGCAACTCGGCGTGGACGTGATCGAGGCCGGCTTTCCCGTATCGTCTCCCGGCCAGTTCGATGCCGTGCGCCGGATTGCACTGGAAGTTGAAGGCCCCGTGATCTGCGCCCTGGCCCGCGCCGGAGAGAAAGACATCACGTCGGCAGCCGAGGCCCTCGATGGGGCCGCGAAGAGCCGGATCCACACGTTCATTGCCACGAGCGACATTCATCTGTTGAGTAAATTCGCCGATGCGCGGTACGGGAGCACGCTGTCGCACAAGCGGAGCACGATCATGGACATGGCCGTTCGGGCTGTCGAACAGGCGCGCACGTTCACCGACGACGTGGAGTTCAGCGCGGAAGATGCCGGGCGTACGGACCGGGGGTACCTGGCGGAAGTTGTCCAAGCGGTCGTCGAAGCCGGCGCGACGACCATCAACATCCCCGACACGACCGGTTATTGCATACCGGACGAGTACGCGGATCTGATTGGCAGCGTGGTTTCCATCGTCCCACCGCAGGTCGTCGTATCTACCCATTGCCATGACGATCTCGGGCTGGCGGTGGCCAACTCCCTGAGCGGCGTGCAGGCTGGGGCGCGGCAGGTCGAATGCACCATCAACGGTATTGGAGAGCGGGCGGGGAATGCGGCGCTGGAGGAAATTGCCATGGCGCTCACGGTGCGCGGCGATCATTTTGGCGTGCGCACGGGTATTGAGTCAAAGCATCTGACGGCGACGAGCCGGCTCGTGTCGACGTCCTCCGGGTTTGTCGTACAGCCGAACAAGGCCATCGTCGGGCGGAATGCGTTCTCGCATGAAGCGGGCATCCACCAGGACGGCGTGCTCAAGAACCGGGACACCTACGAAATCATGCGCGCCGAGGACGTGGGGCAGGAGTCGGAGGCCATCCGGCTCGGTCGACACTCCGGGCGGCACGGCCTGTTTGACCGCCTGCAGCGGATTGGCGTCCGCGTGGAGCCGGATCAGCGGGACGTCGTATACAGCGCTTTCGTGGAGCTTGCCGACCGCAAGAAGGAAATCAACGACATCGACCTTTTCAACCTTGTAAACGAACACACAACACGTATGAGCACCGCTCATTATGCACTCGAATTCGTATCGGTCGCCGTCGGCACCGATCGCCAGCCGGAGGCCACGGTCCGCATCCGCCACATCAAACAGGACATTTTGGAGGAGTACACGGCAACGGGCGATGGCCCGATCGATGCGCTCTACCGCGCCATTGATCATGCGGTGAGCGAGGCCCACGACCTCGTGTCCTACAACATCCGCTCCATTTCCGAAGGAGCCGACGCGTTCGGCGAGGTATCCGTACTTATCGGGTTCGGCGGACCCATGTTTGCGGGCAAGGCCTCGTCCACGGACGTGGTCCTGGCATCGGCCGATGCCTACCTGAACGCGCTCAACAGCCTGGCTGCCCACCGGGCCGACGAGGAGAGCGTCCGCTTCGTGAACAATGGCATCATGCAGGCCTTCGAGGGCGGAGTTGAATTGTGACGCTTACGGAAACCATTCTGGCGGCCCACGCCTGCCGCGACCGTGTATCCCCGGGCGACAACATCTGGATTGATGTCGATACGCTCATGACGCACGACGTCTGCGGGCCGCCGACCATTGGCATTTTCAAGCGCGAATTCGGGGACGATGCCCGCGTGTGGGATCCGGACCGCCTGGTCATATTGCCGGACCACTACATTTTCACGGAAGACCCACACGCCCGGCGAAATATCGAAGAGATCCGCGCCTTCGCCTCCGAGCACAACCTGCGCCACTACTACGACGTGGGCACGAGCCGCTACAAGGGCGTATGCCACGTGGCACTCGCCGAGGAGGGGTTCAACCTGCCGGGTACGACGCTATTCGGAACCGACAGCCATACCTGCACGAGTGGCGCATTCGGACTCTTTTCGACGGGCGTCGGCAATACCGATGCAGCCTTCATCATGGGCACCGGCAAAATCTGGGTCCGCGTTCCGGAGACCATGCGCTTTGTCTTCGAAGGAGAGCTCCCCCCGTGGCTCATGGCGAAAGATCTGATTCTCGCCGTGATTGGCGAGATCGGGCTCGATGGCGGCACCTACCGCGCCCTTGAGTTCGACGGCCAGGCGGTGTTCGATCTCTCCATGGAAGAGCGCATGACGCTCACGAACATGGCCATCGAGGCGGGCGGCAAGAACGGCATTATCGCGGCCGACGAAAAAACGGAAGCCTTCGTGCGCGCCCGCACCGACAGATCCTACTCGGTCGTGCGCCCCGAGGGCACGCCCCGCTACGCGTACGAAAAAGTCTACGACGTCTCGCAGATGGAGCCGGTCGTCGCCAAGCCCCACCGCCCCGACAACCGCGCCACGGTCAGCGAGGTCGAAGGCACACGCCTCGACCGCGCCTACATTGGTAGCTGCACGGGCGGCAAGTTCGAGGACTTCGTCGCCGCCGCCCGCATACTCGATGGCCGCCGCGTTGAGATCGACACCTACGTCGTCCCCGCATCGACCGAAGTCTCCCGCCGCCTCCGCGAGGAGGGGCTTCCTTCGGGAGATGCGACGCAGAACGCCGGTTCGGTCGGCCGCGGCGGCAAATCGCTCTGGCAGATTTTCCTGGATGCCGGATGCAAAATGGGCCACGCCTCCTGCGGCGCCTGCCTCGGAGGTCCGGTCGATACCTTTGGCCGCACGCACGGCACGGAGGTCGTCATTTCCACTACGAACCGCAACTTTCCCGGCCGCATGGGCTCCAAACAATCCGCCGTCTACCTCGCTTCACCCCTCACAGTCGCCGCCTCTGCCCTCGCCGGCGTCATCACCGATCCCCGGGGGGTGCTCGTATGAAGGACACCATCAAAGGCCGCGCCTACGTCCTCGGCGACGCCGTCGATACGGACCAGATTATCCCCGCCGCTCACCTGGTCTACAGCATGAGTGACCCCGAAGAGCGGCGCATGTACGGCCGGTATGCCCTCAGTGCTGTCCCCACGGCCGAGGCCGGCCTCCCCTCCGGCAACATCCCCTTCGTCGGCGAGGACGAATACGAGAGCGACTACCAGATTGTGGTTGCAGGCAGCAACTTCGGCTGCGGCTCCTCGCGCGAGCACGCTCCGTTTGCCCTCCAGGTGGCGGGCGTTGAAGCCGTCATTGCCGTCTCCTACGCCCGCATTTTCTACCGGAACGCGGTAGATGGCGGCTTCGTCGTGCCGTTTGAAGGCGTCGAGCGCCTCGCCGACATCGTTGAAACCGGAGATGAACTCGAAATCGATGTCCCCGCCGGAACGGTCCACGCCCGGCGCCTCGGCGAAACCTTCCTGCTCCGCCCCCTCGGCGAAGTCGCAGCGATTCTCCGCGCCGGCAATGTCTTTGAATACGCCCGCCAGACCGGCATGATCGAAACCCGCCCCGGTTAAATGTAACATTCATTGTTACATTTATTTTGATTGCTGTGCTGTGCTGTAGTGGCCTGGCTGGGTCGTCTTCTGCCAGGATTACCCGGTATCCCCGACAGCTATTGTTTCGAGTGGAGGGCGTCATCCAGCTCTCGCAGTCGGTACGGTCGTCCTTTGATATTGATGAGGGTAGCGTGGTGGTCGGCGATCGTAGATCGCCTAAGCCGATCGAGGATCGCCCTTGCCAGCAGGGTTCTACCCCTCTTCGATGGGCAGCAGCCACTAGCGTCCGCTCAAACCCTCCCGCCGGTTCACAGGCGACAAGAAGATCAATGAGCTGCTCGTTATCCGCCAGCTCAGTCAGCACACCCGAATGTGACATGATGGCTGGCGTCGTACTCTCGACGCGCCGACAGGAATCGGTGAGCCGGACTCAGCAATCGAGGTAATGCTTGCTGACATCGACCGAGAGGACAAGTTGGCCCGAGGCATTGACGGCGGCTTCTGACGTAGTGTTAACAGGTCCTGGATTGGCCTTAAATGGTGGCGAAATCCTCACCGCAAATCACCCGGCCGCTATACGATCTGTTCATGGAAGCCTGTCGTTCAGGCAGCTTGAATAGAATCAAGCAGTTCGACCGGGTGTCGGGAGGCCACATTGAGCAGGCGTTCAGCTGGACCTTGTGGATCCCTACGGCCTTGCTCCCAATTCTGAAGCGTTCGTACACTCACGCCAAGCAGCTCCGCAAATCCTTCCTGTGTTTGGCGCAGAGCCTCACGAATGACTTTGGCATCGTTCTTCTTGCCCTTTGATGAGCGCAGTTTGTCAGCGGCCAGATCAAGCGTCCATACCACTTTGTCGTTCTCCCGGATCTCGACCAGGATCTTGCCTTTGTAGACATAGACGCACTCAGCGGCCTTTCCGCCTTTTCGAATGGCGCCGGCCTCTTCAACACTCTTGAGCAGGTCGTTGAACAATTCGTCTTTCATAACAGGTGCCTCTTGATGTATTCGCGGAGCGTGTTGAGCTGTTCAGTCGTCAAGTTGTCTTGTTCGCCTTTCCTGAAGCCAAGCAGGAGGTAGCAACGCTGCTCGGAAGGGGAATAGAAGTAGATGATTCGGTATCCACCTCTCTTGCCTGAGCCGCGGGCGGCCCACCGAAGTTTTCGTGCCCCGCCAGAACCACGCATTATTGGAGCGAGGGCTGGATTATCAACCAAGTCGGACTGCAGAGCGCGAAGGCCATCTTCTCCGAGTTCGCCCTTGAAGAACTGCCGAAAGATGGATGTCTCTACAAACTCCAACGTGGTGCTCAGGCTGGATTGAATGGATCAATAAAGGGTACGCCAATGGCGTACAATTGTTCCGATCCTGAATACAGATCGGGATAACACACTTATGGCCACCATAGTCAAAAGCTGTAGTATTTTGGGCGGGCGATCTCGCCCGCCAGTCTCGTGATGATTCTGCCACTCATGCCTGCTCCAACTGCGAGAGTGTTCTGCGTTCGGTTGCATTCAAGGTGGACATCCGACCACTATCCTGATCGTGAGGGCAGGGATTGGCGTATATTGCTCCATGACGACCCAAGGAATCCTCCTGTCTGTCGCTCTCTCGGGCGTGCTGCTCGCCGCGTGTGCGGAGAATGGATTGCCCACTACGGACGCTGTTGTTCGTAGTGACAGTGCCGGCGTATCTATCGTATTCAACAATACGGTGCAGTTGACCAGTGCGTGCCAAATTGGCGACGAGCCGACGCTTTCCATCGGAGTTGCCGATGGCGAAGAGCCGTATATGTTTTACAGGATCTTCGGTGCGGTGACGCTCGGCGATGGTCGGATTGCGATTGCCAATCAGGGAAGCCAGGAGGTGCGGCTGTTCGATTCAGACGGGACGTATAGGGGATCCATGGGGCGCAAGGGTGAGGGACCTGGCGAGTTCAATCGCATGTTCCACCTGTGGCGCGTGCGCGGAAATGAACTATGGGTTGGCGACACCATGCCTTGGAGTTATGAGGTTTTCGATACGGATGGGAATTTCCTGAGACAGGTCACTCCGACTCCCCGCTACGACCTGACGCCACAGCGATTCGGTGTGCTTACCGACGGCCGCTCCATTCACGCTGTAACGCAGGGCGAGCTACGGGACTTCAACCGTGTCATGCTCGCCTTCATGCTTCATGATAGCGACGGTGCGCTTGTTGACACGCTGTTTACAATTCCTGACGGGCGTTGGGGGTCGGTAGATACGGACGACTTTTCAATCACGGTCTATCCAGTCTTTGGAACGTTTACGGAATTTGACGTCCGGAAAAATCGGATAGTCATCGGTGCGGGCGGAAAGCCGGAAATATCGGTGCGAAACGCAGACCGGGATTTTGACGCTGAGCTCGTTATCCGGTGGACAACCCCGGACCGCTCCATCAGCCAGGCGGATATCGACGAGCAATACGCTGAGGTTCGTACGAGATATGCGGATCAATCAGACGGTATGAACAGGCAGCTTCTCGCTGCTATGACGCACCCTGGGAGGCCTGTGGCCGACAGAAAACCCGCGTTTACGGCCGTGAAGCTGGGCGTCGACGAATCGATATGGGTAGAACAGTTTGAGGCGGAAGGGGAAACGGATGGATCAAACTGGATGCGCTTTGGACCGGACGGCGTCTTCACGTGCCACCTGTCGCTGCCCAGGGATCTGACCGTGTACGAATTCGGCAGCGACTACGTGCTTGGGAAATTGGTCGACGAGAGCGGCACGGAGCGGATTGTGGTGTACGCGTTTCAGACTGCTTCGGTTGTTTCCGCGAATAATTCCGGAGCTGAGTTGCGGCGAAAGTGAACCGGTTCCTGTATGAGGAGGTGGGCCGGGACTTGGGGTGGACGGATAAGCTGGAACAGTCCATGGACAGCTTACGTCGAGGGCTCCATTGCCGGCTATTACGAGTTGGAACGCCAGCCTTCAAGAGGGTGACGCCCGTCTGATTCCGGAAACCACGGTAGTGACATAACGTTACGACGCTGAATCTACGTCGTTTTCGATGAGGACGCTGAGGGCGTGATGGATATCAACATGCGCAAGGCGGGTGGTCAATTATAGGATCCTCTTCAAGCGTAGCGCTCCGAAAACGCATTAATGAGCGAATCCAGGGACTTGCCACCGATCTAAGGCCCCAGGATTGCGAGAAGCTGTCCGGCCGTCCCTGCTACCGAATCAGGCAGGACGATTATCGAATCGTTTACGAGATCAAGGACGATGTGCTGCTCATTCATATCATGAAGGTTGGCCACAGGAAAGACATCAATCGAAAATGAGTCCTGACGCACTGTTGCTCCTGCTCTACGTGGGCCTCGCTCTCGGCTTTTCGTTTCTGTGTTCTATCGCAGAAGCGGTGCTGCTGAGCATTACGCCGTCCTACATCGAGGCGCAGCGGGACATACGTCCACGTCTGGCCGCGCTGCTCACCCGGCTGAAACAGGAAAATGTGGATCAGTCGCTGGCGGCCATTCTGACGCTCAACACGATTGCGCACACCGTCGGGGCTATTGGCGCGGGCGCCAAGGCTACCGTTGTGTTCGGAAGCGCATGGTTCGGTCTCTTCTCGGCCGTCATGACGCTACTCATCCTGTTCGCATCGGAAATCGTGCCCAAAACGATCGGGGCCGTGTACTGGTCCCGCCTGGCTCGCCCGACGGCGCTCTTTGTGCGCACGCTGATTGTGGCGCTCTATCCCCTTGTCTGGATCTCGGAGCGGCTTACGCGGTGGATTTCCCGGGGGCGCCCGACGCATATTTTTTCCCGCGAGGAGTTCCTGGCCATGTCGCGCATGGGGGAAGAGAGCGGCCTCATCAAGAACAAGGAGTTTCGGGTCATCCGCAATCTGTTCCGGCTCGATGGCCTGCAGGCGCGCGATATCATGACGCCGCGCCCGGTCATGGAGGCGCTGCCGGAGAATATGTCCATGGAAGATGCGTTCGAAAAAGTCACGACGCTTCCGTTCTCGCGGCTGCCGCTCTACCGGACCGACAGCGACGACATTTCCGGCTTCGTGCTCAAGGACGATATTCTGCTCGATGTGGCACGGGGCCGGCGGGATGGCCGCATTACGGAGCTCAGGCGCGAGCTGCTCGTCGTCCCGGAAATGGTTCCGCTCTCCTCGCTTTTCGATCAGCTTCTGAACGACCGCCAGCACATTGCGCTCGTCGTTGACGAGTACGGTGGCACGCGCGGACTCGTAACGCTCGAAGACCTCCTTGAAACCCTCATCGGCATTGAAATCATGGATGAAAGTGACAAGGTCGACGACATGCGCGCACTGGCCCGCAAGCTCTGGAAAGAGCGTGCTCGGGCGCTCGGCGTCGTCGAGGACGACGATGCGGCGTGACGGCTGACCGGGTGTAACAAAAGCAGTGGCTTCCTCTACTACACTGTGTGAGATGAAAAAAAAGAATAAGAGGAAAACTGCATGAATACGAACGTAAATTATCGCGCACGGTCATTGTTCTATGTGCTGATCATGATTGTTTTTTCAGTTGGTACATCCAACGCCCAGAACTATCCGATAAGTCTGGAAGTGCGTGGTGGTCTGGCAAATCCGACCGGTGATCTGGCAGACATTGCCGAGACCGGTTTCGACATCGGTGTGAAAGCAGGATATTTCCTGACTCCTGCCCTTGAAGCGCGTTTGGACGGAGACGTGGAGGTTTTTTCTGGAGATGGAAACGCGCCTGATATGCGGCTGTGGCACTACACCATCGGGGCAGGTTACAATCTTCTGGCGTCCAGAGATGTGCCATGGGCGGTTATTGTCAACGGCGGCCTCGGGGCTACAACAATTGACACCGATTCTTTTCAGGGAGGATCTTTCACGGAAACATATTTTACACTCAACTTCGGGGCGAAGGTTGCATATAATTTAGCGCCGCGGATCGATCTTTTTGCATCATCCATGGGGTATGTAATTTTTGCCGATGATGATGACACCGTGTTTTTCGAAAATATTCCTGGCGGCACCGCATTCGATACGGTATTCAGTATTCCCGTAACGGCCGGAGTCAGTATACGGTTCTGATCATGATCGGGACGTTCCTTTCGAAATGAGTTGCGATGGGCAGTGCCCGCTCTGCCTGGCACAGAGCCCCGCATCCATCGTGCCAATCGAAGGGCCCCACGCGGCGCGGCTGCACCACTGCACGGTGTGTGATCTGGTTTTTCGGCACCGGGACGAGTCGCCGACGCAGGACGAGGAGCGCGCCCACTACCTGACGCACGAAAATGGCCCCGATCGGCCGGGGTATGTCCGCTTCCTGGAACAGGCCGTCAATCCGGCGCTTCTGAATATGGAGCCCGGCATGCGCGGCGTCGACTGGGGGAGCGGGCCGGGTCCCACGCTTTCGGGCCTTGTGCGCCGCGCCGGCTTTGACTGCCACGACTACGACCCCATTTTCGGACCGCACACGCTCTCGCCGCCCTATGACTTTATTTTTGCGACCGAGTGCCTCGAGCACATGCACCATCCGGGGCGCGATCTGGAGCGCATGGCGTCATGCCTCGCCCCCGGTGGCTACTTGATTGCCATGACCGAATGTTGGATGCACCCGCCGCGCTTCCCTGCCTGGCGGTACGCCCGCGATCCGACGCACACGTCGTTTTTCAGTCGGCGCACGTTTACGTGGATCACGGAACGGTTCGATCTCGAGGAGGTGTGGACCGATGGCATCCGGGTGTTCATTCTGCGCGCTCAGCACAGTCCTGGTCTTCCCTCAACGGACCAGGAGCAGGGACTGCGTCAATAGGCGACTTCCTGATACAAGACGAACGATGTACGTACCATTACTGAATTCGTGTCCAAGAACAAGGGGCACCTCATGCCAGCCAAGCAGGGTGTGACCGTCGTGCAGTGTCTGAAGCTTTCGTCCTAAAACGTCAAACAGTTCGACGCGAACAGCGGCAGGCTTGGGCAGGCCGAACTGGATGATTGCCGACCCTGAAGACGGATTTGGATAGACACTCCGAAGTGTCAGCGAGCGAGGTGTTTCATCACTTCCATCGATGGCAACGGAGGACACCATCAGAAACGTCACTGGCTGCGGCATGGAGGTGACCTGACCACCCTGGCCGTCGTCTGCGCGTATGCGATGATAGAGTTCGACGTTTGCGCCGGGTGTCAGAGCCAGAGCTGTAGCCAGTTGGGCAGTCTCGAAAGTGATGGCGGTGGAGTCAGCTGTTTCAGTATGAAAAACAGGGTCAAATGCCGTATTGGGAGATACCTCCCACGTATAGGTCAACTTGTCGTCGTCAATATCGATCGCAGCCGGAAACGAGATCGTTATGGTGCTACCTGGTCCTCGAAGGGGTACCGGATCTTCCGTCGACATATCGACGAAAGGTTGAGGCGTTTGAACAAAGGTTGGAGGATCGTTGACAGGAAGTACAGTGATCACGACGGCAACAGGTGCTGACTCCAGTATATTGTCGGTCACCACGTATTCGAATTGCGTCATACCATTGAAATCAGCATCGGGCAAAAAGCGAACCTGATCCAGACTACCGTTCTGGGTTACTTTTTCAACGACGCCACCGGTGAGCGGCTGTGTCAGTGCCGCGATGGAGAGGGTGTCAGCGTCCAGGTCGATGTCGTTGTTCAGTACGTTGATGAGAAGAGGCTCGTCTTCACGTGTGGTGACCGTATCGGCAACGGCGACGGGTCCATCGTTCTGATTCTCAACAAAGACCGTAACGGTCGCTGCGGCGATTTCGCCCGAATTCGCAGGACCATCGGTAATGGCGTAGGTCCACGTATCCTCGCCATGGAACCCGTTCGCTGGAGTATACCGGATGAGGCCGTCTGCCCGGTAGAGCACAGATCCGTTTGATGTCGACTCCAGACTGGCAATCGAGAGATTGTCTCCGTCCGGGTCAAAATCATTGGCGAAGACATCGATCAAAACGGGGATTTCCTGGCTGGTAAACGCGGTATCGTTCCTCGCAACGGGTGAGTCCTGTATACCAAGTACCGTGAGAGATAGAGTGGCTTGGTCGGATGCTCCTGATGGGTCGGAAATGCGATATGTTATCTGATCGCTTCCAAAAAAGTCGGAATCCGGTATATATCTGATGGAACCATCAGCAAGGACCTCTGCCAATCCATTATTGGGCGGTAAAACTGTTTCGACAGACAATACATCGCCGTCCGGATCCGTATCGTTGTTCAGAACATGCACAACTACCTGTGAATCCTCATCCAGGATTACGGTATCGGGCTGGGCTGACGGTGATTGATTGAGTCCGGCCACCGGTACACCGGGATCGACGATGACGCCATTCTCGGAAAGGTCACTGTCTCCGCGTTGTCCGTCCACGAATGAGAGTACCATCCGGTTTCCGACCACCCGGGCACCCGTAGTACCGTCGAAACCAAAATCGTACCAATGCGGCGTGGGGTTATCGGGAGTGGGGCCGAACTTCAGGTAGCTGGTTGTAGAGGTCCCTTCCGGTAGAAAAAGTATCATTTCCGACGAACCGCCGGGGGCGACACCAGTAATCCGGAAATCCAGGAACCCGACCGGAGCCGTGGCTGCTTCTGGAAAATCGTCCGGTGACGGGTTCGGCGATGATGAAACACGCTCCAATTGCTGGTCAGGGGGTACTTCCAATGTCACGAAGGTTTCCTGTCCCTGGTCATTGACGGCCGGGAAGGAGGAAACGTGAAGTTGTTCTCCGTCGAGTACACCGTCGCCGTTGCCATCACCCCCATTGGGGGCGCTGTTCTCTACGGCGTCGGGAATCCCGTCTCCGTCAATACCCGCGCCAGAGACCGCAATGCGGAGTACGGCGTCGGCGGAAAGTCCCTCGGGATCCGTGATCTCGTAGCCGATTTCGACACTGCCTTCAAATGGCAGCGGGGCCGTGTACGTAATCTCGCCGCCGCTTGCCTCAACCGTCCCGGCGTCAGGCGCCGATGTGATGGACAGCGTGAGCACGTCGCCGTCCGGATCCGAGTCGTTCGCGAGCACATTTACCGTCACGCTCTCGCCCTCGAAAACCGAGCCCGTATCGGCCGTCGCCATCGGAGCCTGGTTCGTCGACAGAACAGTTATGCTGACCGAGGCTTCAGCAGTCAGATCTCCATCACTGATGGTGTAGGTGAACGCATCCAAGCCGAAAAAGCCCGCTTCGGGCGTGTATGTAATGGTGCCGTCCTCCTCCAGAATGACCGTTCCGCTCGAGGGCGCCGCATCTATCGAAATGACCAGTGCGTCGCCGTCCGGATCGAGGTCATTGGCCAGCACGTCGATCGCTACGGGCGTGTCCTCCTCGGTCGTGGCCGCATCGTTCTGGGCAACGGGGGCATCATTTACCGCGGTGATGTTGATGGTGACCGTGTGACTGGCGGCGAGCGCTCCGTCGCTGACGTCAATGGTCAGCGAAGCGCCCGTCGTCTGGTTCGGGCTCGGCGTATAGATGAGTCCGTCGAGGGCCGCGTTCACGCTTGCCGGCGAGCCCGTGAAACTCACGGCATTCGTGCCGTTGGCGCCGCCATTGATCGTGATGCCGCCGAGCGCGCCAAGTTCGACCGTCGAGGTCGCCGTCAGGTCAACATTCAGGTTCGCGGAGTCGACGTCATCGACCGTAATGGCGTTGGTATTGGCGGCGGAAAATGTAACGGGCGATTCTTCGAGCGTTGTTTCGGCGGCAGGCGCCGTGACCACGGGCGCGTCGTTCACGTTGACTACCGTCACCGTCACCAATTGGCTGCCCGTAAGCGCACCCGTACCGTCGTCGGTGGCCGTGACTTCGACCTCATGGTCGTTGTCCGTGTCGGCATCGGCCGGGGCTTCAAAGTCCGGTGCCGCCTGGAAGGCCAGCGCACCAGTCGATGGATCGATCGAAAACAGGGCCGCATCGGCGCCGCCCGAAATGGAAAATGCAAGATTGTCGCCCGCGTCCTGGTCCGATGCCGTGACCGTCAGAACGGCGGTGTCCCCTTCGTTCACATTCGCCGAAGCCGCGCTCGTGATCACGGGCGCATCGTTGGCGTCGGTGACCGTGACCGTTATGGTCTGCGATCCCGTGAGCGCTACCGCGCCATCGTCGGTAACGGTGATCTCCACTTCGTAGTCATTGTCGGTGTCGCTGTCCGAAGGATTCTCGAAATCCGGAGCTGCCTGGAAGGTCAGGACGCCGGTCGCTGCATCCACACTGAAAAGGGCGGCATCGGCACCCCCGGTGATGGAAAACGTGTGGTCGTCTCCCGCGTCGGGGTCCGTGAACGTGACCGTCTGGACGGCCGTCTGGTTCTCGGCCGCGTCCACGGCGGCTGCGCTCGTAATGACCGGCGCGTCGTTGATATCGATCATTGAAATCACCAAGGACTCGCTGATGGGATCAATACCATCTGTAGAACCCGGTTCACCCGGATCGAGTACAGTGATTGTAAGGGTTATATTTTCACCTATGCCCGGGACAGGTGTGATCGTCAGGCCATCAAAGGTCGCGGCAAGGATTTTGTCGTCAGGCACGACCGAGCCGAAGTTGACGGTGGACGTTCCGCTCCCGTCCAGGTTCTGAAATCCCTCAGGCATGGTGATTGTTGCACCGTTATCCGCCGTGAGGGTTATACCAAGGAAGCTGGCGTCCTCATCGCTGATCGTGAACGAGTTGTTGTCGGCCGCACTAAGTGTGATGGGCGAACCCTCAGCGGTAGACCGCTCCCCTGGCATGATGGTAACCACGGGTGGATCATTTACGTTCGCAACGGAAACGATGAAGCTGCGGGACGCGGAAAGTGTACCGTTTGCGTCTTCAGCTATTACCGTGATTTCATGCGTCGCGGAATCCTCAAAGTTAAGAACGGTGGAGGTCGTGACGACTCCCGTTGAGGCATCTATTTCAAAAAATCCATTCGCATCGTTTGTCAGGGAAAACGTGACGGGGCTTCCTCCCGGATCGGACGAAACAACCGTGATTCCGACTTCCGCTCCGGCTGGCAGATTTTCTGCCACGAGGTCATCCTGGGAGTCGATGTCCTCGGGCTGTGACGGGGCCACATCCGAGACGGTGACAACCACTTCAGCCGTTGCGGTATTGTTGTCAAGTTGACCATCATCTGCCTGAACGACCAGGGTGAATTGAGCCGCCTTCGCGTGATCCACGCCATCCGGCTGATTGACCGTAATGACCCCGGTGTCGGGGTCAATTGCAAAAACGGATGTCACGTCGCTGCCTTCAATTGAATTGCCACCGATAATACTGTAGGTGACGTTCTGGTCTTCATTGAATCCGTCGCCGTCATTGGCGTCAACGTCACCGATGACATCCCCGAATTCCTTTCCTTCCACAACTGTAAATGGACCTGCAGCCACAAACGTTGGCGGCGAATTGCTCTCGATTTCACCCGTGAACGCAAACGATCGAGCCCGGCCGAGCCCGTTCTCATGAGTAGGAGATCCGATAGCCACCCGTAATCCATCAGAGGATATACTCACGGAGGCACCCGAATTCTCAAATTTAAATGGCGTGCCGGCAATCGAATTTCCCTGGTCGACCCAGGCGGTTCCGTTCCAGGTCTTTATAAACACCTGTCCTGAAATCTCGTTGACCGGAGCACCCACAGCCAACGTGCCGCCATCGGCCGTCAGTGAAACGGACGCCCCGAATTGGTCTCCTGCGAGAAAGCCGTCCGGTGTTTCGCTACCCATCATGGTTTCTCCTCGTTGAATCCATTCGGTGCCGGTCCATGAAAAAACACGAACCTGACCGCTGTTCGTTCCGTTGTCATCATTCATGGGAGCGCCACCGGCAACTACGGATCCGTCCCCGGACAAGGACAGGGATGAACCAAACTCGTCAAAAACTCCAGTTCCCTCGATACGGCTGCCACGTTGGGTCCATTGTCCCCCCTCCCATGCAAATACCCGGATGGAACCTTGCCCGTTCGGTGATCCGATTGCGACAACATTCCCGTCTGCGGAGAGTGATACGGTGGAGCCTGAGTTTTCCGAGTTCATTACGCCGTCAATGTCATCGCCTTTCTGGACCCAGGATGTGCCATTCCACGTGAATATCTGTACAAAACCGACATTTCCGATTGTGAGAACATCATTTTCGAAAATGTCGTGTCCGGTTCCTCCTACTGCCAAGGTAGCTCCATCGTCTGAGAGGGAAACGGAGCTTCCCATGAGGTCTCCCTGCCTTGTGCCAACAATGGCCCCTCCCCGTTGGACCCAGTTCGTCCCGTTCCAGGCGAAAACACGCGCGCTGCCGGCATCATTACCATTGGCGTCGTTGAAATGCGCACCTGCGGCCACGACCAGTCCGTCTGCAGACAACGAGACTACCGAGCCAAACGCATCGGCCTCTGCCGAGCCTTCGATGTCACCGCCCATTTGAGTCCAGTCATCATTCTCCAGTTTGAACACCCGGACGTGCCCCGCATTGTTTGCCGCGCCGTCGTTGTTCGGAGAGCCGACAGCAAGCGTCTTTCCATCCGCGGACAATGACACTGACAGGCCGGCAATGTCACCATCTGCAGCACCAACTATGTCCGCTCCGACCTGCGTATAGTCCTGCGCGAGTGTTTCCGACGCGACGAAGCCCCCCAAAAAGAATAAAAACAACCATATGAGTGTGGCACTTCTGGACGGGTGATCAGATATCTGTCGACGGACATACGCGGCAAGAAAGGACATTTATCCCTGTTTTGGTCAATGGAGGCCGCGGAATATATCAAAGAACAATATTTGCTACTCCGAACCGGGCTGCATCTGGCGTTCCATGAGCATGAGCCAGCGGCCGTCCTTTTTGATGAGCAGCGCCTCGAAGTGTACCGTGGCGTCGATCGGGTCACCGTCCGGCGCATCCATCCGGTAGCGGAAGAGCCCGGATTCGTGAGCAGTAGTGGCGCCAATGAGCCGTTCGGTGAATTGGAATGACACGCTGACCGACACGTCGCCCTGTTTCGTGCGGTCAAAATCGGGTTTCCAGCCGGAAAGCGCCGTGGTAATCGGATAACTGACACCACCGGCGCCGCTTACCAGTACCGCGTCGTCATGGTAGGTAGCGGCGTAGCCCTCGAAATCGCCTTCGGCGACGGTCCGGGACACTTCCGCCCAGTACGCGTCCAGTTCGGCAAGGATGGCCGCGCGGTCGGGACCAGCCGATGCAGTGCCGGTGTCCTGCGCGAGGGCTGCCGTGGGAAAAAGCAGAAGGGCCGCTACCAGCAGAGCCGGTAGAACGCGAGCGAACAGAGGCATGGAGGAGGCCGGGTGAGCATTCATGGGCATGGTATTGTCGAGTGACGGAAAACCAATATATATTGACACGTCATTCTCAACCGCCATGAACAATCGTCTCGATTCGCTCGATGCCCTGCGCGGCCTGACCATTGCGGCCATGCTGCTCGTGAACAATCCAGGTTCGTGGAGCCATATCTACTGGCCGCTCGAGCACGCCGCGTGGAACGGCTGGACGCTGACCGATCTCGTCTTCCCGTTTTTCCTGTTCATGGTCGGCATGTCCATGATGTTTTCCTTCCCCAAGCGGATGGCGCGGGGCGAAAGTCGAAGGGCGCTTTTCGGACATGTCTTGCGCCGCGCAGGAGCGCTCATGCTGCTTGGTTGGTGGGGCGCGTCCTGGTCGGCCATTTTCTTCGCGGGAGATGCGGACGTCGGGCTCTCGGGCCTGGCGTTCCGCTCAGGATACATCCTTTTGGTGCTCGCCGCGCTCGTGCTGCTCGTGGGCACGTCCCGGGCCCGCGTATGGTGGGGCGTGCTGGCCGGCGGGGCGGTGCTGTTTGTCGTGGGCTTCGCATCCATGGGAATATGGGACCTTGTGCTCTCGACCGATCCGCTGTTGAGGCGCCTCGAGACGCTCCGCATCCCGGGCGTCCTGGTGCGCATTGCCTGGTGTTACGTGGCGGCGAGCGCCATCTGGTTCCTGACGCCGCAGTGGAAGGCAATTGGCGCCTGGATTACGGGGATGCTGCTGATCTATGCTGTCTTCATGATGTACGTGCCGGTACCGGGCTTCGGCATGCCGGATCTTGCTCGCGCATTCCCGACGGCTGCGACGCCGCCCGGTGAGCTGTTCTCGAACTGGGCGTTCTACATCGATTACCACGTATTCGGAGAGCATACCTGGAGCGCGCGGCAGCTCTTCGACGCAGATGGTAGGCTCATCTGGTCGTTCGATCCCGAGGGGCTGGTCAGCACGGTGCCTGCTACGGCATCGGTGCTCTTCGGCGTGCTGGCCGGGCTTTTTATTCGGCGGAGCGACCTGGACGCGCGGGATCGGCTGAATGGTCTTTTCGTGTCCGGGTGCTGGCTGGCGGTAGCCGGCCTCGTCTTGTCCATCTGGATGCCCATCAACAAGCGTCTCTGGACGAGCAGTTACACCGTTTTTACGGCCGGCATGGCGCTCTTGACGCTTGCCGTGCTCTACCACGCCATAGACATGCAGGGCTGGCGGCGCTGGGCGCGGCCGCTCGTGGCTTACGGGCGGAACGCCATCTTCGCGTTTGTGGCATCGGGCATGATGGCGACGGCGCTTGCGAGTATCCGCGTGCCGGTGGGCGGCGGCGCGGGATCTGGCAATGCGGGAGCTGGCAGCACCGATGTTTTTTTCGTTTCGCTAAAGCAGTTTCTCTACGACGCGTTGCCCGGACCGCCCGAGTTCGCATCTTTCCTGTTCGGGATCCTTTTTGTGGCGCTCTGGGCTGCGATTACCATGGCCATGGACCGGCGACGGATTTGGCTCAAGGTGTGAACGAGCAGAACTTGCGGCGGTATTTTCCATCCATTCTGCCTGACTTCATGATTGGGGCACACGCGGCGGTTCTGGATGTGCCACTGTTGACGCGGGACACCCGGAGATACCGGACATGTTTTCCGACGGTGCGCCTCATTTGTCCATGACGCCATGTATCTTTGGCGCATGTCCGCTGCCAAGCCACTCAAGCCACTCTCGCGCGCCGATGAGGTGCTGCTCATATCCATCGTTGTTCTGGGCGACGATGCTTTCAGCACGACCATCCAAGAGGAACTCCTGCGCCGGGCGGGCAAGAAGTTGACTGTGGGCAGCCTCTGGGTTTCGCTCGACAATCTGGCCGAGCGTGGGCTCGTGCGCAAACGAAGCGCTGAAAACCCGACGCGCAAAGGTGGACGTCCCCGGATCTATTACAGCGTCACACCGAGGGGCGTGCGTGCGCTGCGGCGTGCCCGGGATTTCCAGGAGCGCCTGTGGAAGGGGGTTTCGGATTTGAAATCCTGAAACAATGAATCATATATGATGTATTATGCCATTATACTGGCTTAAACAATCATAAATGATGGGTAATGTATTTACGGGTTCCGATACGGACGTGCTGAAGGAGCTCGGCCGTCGGGTGGAACGCTTGCGCCTGGATCGTAACTGGACACAGGAACAGCTGGCCCGGGAATCCGGCGTGTCGCGGCCGACGGTGGAGCGCATGGAAGCGGGGTCGTCGGGCAGCATGACTTCGTTTATCCGCGTGCTGCGGGCTCTCGACCGGCTGGAAGCGCTGGACGATTTGGTGCCCGTTCCGGATATCCGGCCCATGGATGTGCTCCGTGCGGGTACACGGAGACGCCGCCAACGTGCCCGCCCGAGAACTTCGGACGGCGATGGGCACAACCCGTCCGCGTGGACCTGGGGAGATGAGGTCTGACCATGGGTACGCTGGCCGAAGTGCGCTTGTGGGGCACCACGATCGGAGCCGTTTTCCTGGACGACGGCGAAACCGTGGCATCGTTTGAATACGCCCCAGGCTTCCTGGGCAGCGGGATCGGGTTGTCGCCGGTGCATCTGCCACTCAGGCAAGGCGTGTTCCGTTTCCCGGAGCTGGACGGTGGGGCTTTCCACGGATTGCCCGGCATGCTCGCCGATTCGCTTCCCGACCGGTACGGCCATGCCCTTATCAATGCCTGGCTGGCGCGTCAGGGCAGGACACCCGAATCGTTCAATGCGGTGGAGCGCCTGTGCTATGTGGGGCGGCGAGGCATGGGAGCGCTGGAATACGAACCGGCCCGCGGACCCGATCCGTCTGAATCGCACGTGCTCCAGGTCGGAACGCTGGCCGAGCTTGCCGGGCGTGTCATCCGGGAGCGAGGACGTCTCGATACCCGCCTGGATGCCGGGGAGGATGCCATCCGGGACATCCTTCGGGTCGGTACGTCGGCAGGTGGTGCGCGGGCAAAGGCGTTGATTGCCTGGAATCCGGAAACCAATGACGTGCGGTCGGACCAGGTTCACCCCGGGGATGGCTTCAGCCATTGGGTATTGAAGTTTGACGGTGTGTCGGGCGATGAACGTATTGAGGTCGGACGATCCACCGGGTATGGTGCGGTTGAATACGCGTATTCGGTCATGGCGCGGCGTGCGGGCATTTGCATGCCTGAGACACGCTTGTTCGAGGAAGGGGGGCGGCGCCATTTCATGGCTCGCCGCTTCGACCGGACGGACGAAGGCGACAAGCGCCACATGCAGTCGCTCGGTGCGCTCCTGCATTTTGACTACAACCTGGCTGGAGCCTACGCCCATGAACAGGCGCTCGCGCTGATCCGTCGACTCGGGCTTGGCATGGATACCGTGGAGGAGCAGTACCGTCGCATGGTGTTCAACATCGTCACGTGCAACCAGGACGATCACGTCAAGAACATCGCGTTCCTGATGGATCGGAGGGGGCACTGGTCATTGTCTCCTGCATTCGACATTACATGGAACTACAACCCGGAAGGCGCCTGGACCAGCCGCCACCAGATGAGGGTGAACGGCAAGCGGGACGATTTCACGACCGGGGACCTGGAAGCAGTTGCCGACGCAGCCTCCATGAAACGCGGGCGGTGGCGTGAAATCCTGCAGGACGTGCTGAATGCGGCGGCTGCATGGACGGATGTGGCTTTCGAAACCGGCATTCCCGAGGACGATGCACGCGCGATAGCAGCCACGTTCCGCATCATTGCGGACGAGGACGTGTGAGGTCGCATTCTTGAAGACCCGGCGTATACATTGCTATCCAATGGCATGGCCCGTATTATTGCGCGCATGACTACGAAACCATTGCACAGCACCGCCGAGCGACGCCGACTTTCGGTTCGACGTATGACCCCCAGGGGCCATCCGGCAGTCCATGCACGCGTGTAGTCCAGTGTAGACCACTGATTCCCATGTTGCAGCGCTGATCCGGAGCCCCGGGTCGGCGTTTTTTTTAGCGCCCACGTTCCGGTTCCAGTCCATCCCGAAACACCTCATCCAGTACTCATGTCCATACTTGTAGCCTTCAGCGGGGGACTCGATACGTCCTTCTGTGTGCCCTGGCTGAAAGAAGAATACGATCTGCCCATCACGACGGTGACTGTCGATACGGGCGGCCTGTCATCCCGCGAACGCGTAGCCATTGAAAAGCGCGCGCTGGAACTGGGGGCCGAGCGCCATATCCTGGTCGATGCGCGGCAGGACCTGTTCGAAACGCAGATCCAGTACCTCATCAAGGGCAATGTGCTGCGCGGGGACGTGTATCCGCTCAGCGTGGGCCCCGACCGGGTGGTCCAGGCCAGGCATGTGGTCCGCGTGGCCAGGGAACTGGATGCGACGTACGTAGCCCACGGGTCCACCGGGGCCGGAAACGATCAGATCCGGTTCGATGTGGCGCTCTCGGTATTGGCGCGGGGCCTGGAAGTGCTCACGCCCATCCGGGACGGAAACCTTTCGCGGGCCGATACGACCGCGTTCCTGAAAGCCCGGGGATTCGACGTTCCGGCGTCCACGACCACGTATTCCATCAACACCGGGATGTGGGGAACGACGATTGGCGGGCGCGAGACGCTCGGCACGAAGCAGCCGCTTCCGGAAAATGCGTATCCCGGCACGGTGAATCCGGCCGATGCGCCGGACGAAGCCCAGACCATTGAAATTGTCTTTGAAAAGGGCGTTCCGGTGGCCATCGACGGCGCCCCGTTGGATCCCGTAAGCCTCATTGAAGCCCTCAACGGAATGGGCGCGGCCCACGGGGTGGGCCGCGCCATTCATGTGGGGGACACCATACTCGGTATAAAGGGCCGCGTGGCGTTCGAGGCACCGGCCGCGCTTATTCTCATCCAGGCCCACCGGGAGCTCGAAAAACTCGTCCTCACGCGGTGGCAACGATACCACAAGGACCAATTGGCCGATTTCTATGGTATGATGGTCCATGAAGCCCAGTATTTCGACCCGGCGCTGCGCGATATCGAAGCGCTGTTCGACGCATCCCAGGAATTTGTGACCGGCGCAGTAACGGTACGGCTGTTCAAGGGCCACTCCAGCGTGGAGGGTGCGGAGAGTCCGTATTCCATGTTCGACACGTCCGTTGCCACCTACGGCGAGACCAACTCCCTGTGGGATGGTCGGGATGCCCGCGGATTCGCGCGTATTCTGGGTGTCCAATCCATGTTGTCTCCATCCAATCGGGTCCAGTCATGATGAATGACACCAAGCAGGTTCGCGCCACGTACGTATCGTCCACGGCGGCCGTCACCGGAATCACGAAAGACGTCACCGTTTCGGACTACGTCGTGGCGCAGGAAGGCTACTGTCTGGTGGTTGAAGCGCTTGAATCCAAACCCCACTACAACCAGATTGAGTGCGAGGACGGCGAGTTCCGCACCATTGCCCAGGGGGACATCCTGGTGGGTGTTCTCGGTGAGCGGAAAGCGCTCAAGGGATACAGCGGCGTGGTGCCGCGCTCGGCGCATCCGGACGATACACTGCATGTATTGAACATCGGCGGCGTCATCGGCACCTGCACGTCGGATCATCCGGATCTGGGGCCTGCGCTTCGCGTTAAGGTGGTCGGGGCGGCCATGGTGCAGCTCAACGGGCGTCTGGTCCACGCGCGTATCCAGGATTTTGCCCTGCAACCCATTGAGCGGCTCGAGCAGTCGGTGCCGCTGGTCTTTATCAGCGGAACGGCCATGAATACAGGGAAGACGTGGGCCGCCTGCGAGCTCGTGCAGCGCCTGACGGGTCACGGGCTGAAGGTGTGCGCGGCGAAGGCCACGGGTGTTGCGCTCATGCGCGACATCAACACCATCAAGCGGCACGGCGCCGTGCGCGTCATGTCGTTCACCGATGTGGGGCTCGTGTCGTCGACGTCGAAGGCCATGTCCTCCTACGTGAAGGCCATCATCAAGGAGCTTTCGCAGGAAGAGCCGGACGTGATCGTGATTGAGCTCGGGGACGGTATCATTGGGTACTACGGTGTCGATGAGCTGTTGCAGGATAAAGAGTTGCAAGCTTTTTCCGCGGCGCACATCGTGGCCGCAGTGGACTTGGCCGGGGTCTGGGCGGCGCAGCAACTGTTCAAGGAGCGCTACCATGCCGAAATCACATGCATTACGGGGCCGGTGACGGACAACGGGGTCGGCCAGCAGTACATTCGGCAGGTGATGGGGCTGGCGGCCATCAATGCGCGCGAGGAGCCGGCCCGCATGGGCACGGTCGTGGCTGCTCGGTTGAACAAGAAAAAGGGACTCATGGAGCTCGCCAATGAATCGCAGATTGGATAGGAACCACCCGGCGCGGGCCGTGTTGCTGCACGGCGCGGGCTATGTCGGGCGCGAACTGATTGGGGTGCTGCTCAGGCACGAGGGTGTGCAGTTGACACACGTGACCAGTTCCACGTTTGCCGGCGAGCCGCTCCACGCGGGCCATCCGGGGCTTCGCGGCGTGTCGGATTTGACGTTTTCCGCCGAGTGGCCTGAGCGCAGCGCGGCCGGGTCGGGTGCTTCGGGCGGTGGCGTGGCCGGTTCTGGGGTGGATGCGGCGGATGTCGTTTTCGTCACCGCCGGGCACGGACAGAGCGCCGAGGCGGTGGGGCGCGTGCGCGATGCCGGGTATGAAGGCCTTGTGGTTGACCTGAGTGCGGATTTCCGGTATCCGGACGTTTCGTCGTATGAAACCTGGATCGGGGCATCGCACACGCGCCCCGACCTGCTTACCGGAGCCCTCTATTCTCTTCCGGAGATCACGGGCGATCTGCCGTCCGATGCGCGGCTCGTTGCCAATCCGGGGTGTTTCGCAACAGCGCTGGCACTGGCGCTCTGGCCGCTGTCGCAGCACGTGCCTGCCGGCGCGGCAGTCGCGGTGACGGCGCTCACGGGCGCATCGGGCTCCGGCGCGCGGCCATCCGCCGGAACGCATTTTCCGGACCGGGATGGCAACGTGCGAGCCTACAAGGTGCTGGCGCATCAGCACGCCGCCGAAATTTCCCAGCTCTTTCCCGATGCCTTCCGGTTTTCGTTCGTGCCGGTCTCGGGGCCGTGGACGCGGGGTATCTGGGGAACGGCGCAGGTGGATTTGACCGGGGGCGGCCCGGCGGAGCGCAGCCCGGTGCACAGCGATGCCGCGCTGTTGGAGGAGGTCTCTGCATGGTTCCGCGCCGCGTACGGCAGCGCCCCACTGGTGCGCCTCTCGTCGCCCGGCACGCTGCCCGACATGCTCCCGGTCGTGGGAACGCCGTTTGCAGACATCGGCTGGATCGTGAAAAACGGCACGCTTGTCGTCGGCTTCGCCATTGACAATCTGCTCAAGGGAGCGGCCTCGCAGGCCATACAGAACATGAACCTGGCGTTCGGCTGGCCCGTCGGGGCCGGACTTCTTCCGTCGCATCTACCCGAATACGCATGACATCCATGACATCTCCCGCGGCCATGACCCGCGATGAACTCATGCAGCTCGAGGACCGTCTTCAGCTGCGCACCTACAACAAGCTGCCCATCGTGGTGGAGCGCGCCGAAGGATCGTGGCTCTGGGATGTAGATGGGAGGCGCTATCTGGATTTCTATGGGGGGCATTGTGTTGCGCTCCTCGGGCACGCGCATCCGCGCGTTGTGAGGGCGGTTACGGAGCAGAGCCGGAGCATCCTGTTCTACTCGAATCTGGTGTATTCGCCGGTCAGGGCGCGTGCGGCGAAGAAGCTGATGGATCTGGCTCCGTGCGAGATGAAGCAGGTGTTTTTCTGCTCGACGGGGACGGAGGCGAACGAGACGGCGCTCAAACTGGCACGCAAGGCGACGGGGCGGGCGCGGGTTGTGGCCATGGACGGGGATTTTCACGGCCGCACGATGGGGTCGCTCGCCGCTACGTCGCATCAGAAGTACCGCGATGGGTATGAAAAGGTATTTCCGGAGACGGTTTTCGTGCCCTTCGGGGACGAGGCGGCGCTCCGTGAGGCGCTTCGGCATGAGGCAGGCGTGGCGGCGGTAATCGTCGAGCCTATCCAGTCCATGGCGGGCGTGACGACGGCTCCAGCCTCGTATTTCCAGGCCATGCGCCGGCTTTGTGATGAGGCGGGCACCATGCTGGTGTTCGACGAGGTGCAGACCGGCGTGGGACGCACCGGAACGTTCTCGATATCGGACCGCTACGGCATGCGACCGGACATGATTACGCTGGCCAAGAGCCTGGGGTCGGGTGTGCCTGTGGGGGCCGTGCTCGTCAACCAGAAGATTGCCGATACGGTGGGATACGGCGACCAGGGGACGACATTCGGTGGCGGCATGATGGCCATGGCGGCAATGGAAGCGACGCTCGATGCGCTGCGCGAGGATGGCCTCATGGAGCGCGCAACGGAAATACACGACCGTATTTTTGACGGGATCCGCAAGTACGGGGGGACGCTCCGCGGGGAGGGGTGCCTGATTGGCCTGGAGGCGTCGCGCCCGGTGGCTCCCATCCTGAAGGGGTTGCGTGATGAGGGCGTGATTGCCGGTGGGTCGCTCGATCCGAATGTGATGCGGCTCATGCCGCCGCTCACGGCGACCGACGAGGAAGTGGACTTTTTTATAGATGCGTTCGCGCGCGTCGTGGAACCCATGCTGGCTGCCGATCATGAAGACTGAGGGGCCGCTGCGTCATCTGCTGAACTGGAATGAGGTGCCGGCGGGCGTCTGGGATGCGTGCCTGGAGCGGGCGTTGGCGTTCGGCGCGGGTGCGGCGGATGCTTCTGGTGCGGCGGGCGCTTCTGCCATGGCGGGCGCTTCTGGTGGGGCGGCGCGGACGGGCGCGGCCGGGCCGGGTGCGGACCGCGAAGTGGTGCTGCTTTTTTTCAATGATTCCCTGCGCACACGCGTCTCCATGGAAATG
>Ga0210009_1000407_pt1 | contig 49606 bp, 48 predicted proteins | sample CryGeyCG2114_065_FD_185457 | JGI IMG/M metagenome (GOLD analysis project Ga0210009, IMG submission 185457) | Groundwater microbial communities from aquifer - Crystal Geyser CG12_big_fil_rev_8/21/14_0.65 (SPAdes) (version 2) | ecosystem: Environmental > Aquatic > Deep subsurface > Groundwater ...
TATCTCACAGCCTGCTGGTACGTTCCCTGCCACAAGCCAGAAACAATTCTATGTTTCGGTTTCAAGAGGTCGGGAATCCGTCAAGATTTACACAGATGACAAGAATGAGCTGCTTGATCATGCTCGCTATCATGGAGATCGATTATCGGCCTCTGAATTGGCGCAAATTGATCACCGCATAAACAGGATTGCTCCTGAACAAGATAGAACCATAAAACCAGACAAAGACCATGGAATCGAACCGACATTATAAGTTTAGGGTGGACAACTACCCTTTAATGAAACAACCAAATGAGGGACAAGAATTGTATTTTGGTGAAGGACTAAATTATAAGACCGGAAAGGGATTGACTTTGGATTTATATCTCAAAGATGGCTCTCGACATCTCGTTCATTATAGCTATTTGATTTATGCTTGGTTTGAAACTAAGGACAATCTGCAACAGGTCAAGATATTTCAAACCACGCACATGATTATCATCAAAGGCTATCGACTAGAAGTCCTCTATGAAAAGATCAAAGGTCATAATCTTGAATATATTAAAGAGAGCAACCCAACAGAAATTGCCATAGCCGATGATAATGAACCCTTTATCTCCGAAATTGAATTAGATTGGCGGTCTAAAGGTGATAAGGAAGATTGATCGATCTATTTAGAAAAGGGTAAGCTGTGGAGTGAATAATTTTGGATGCGACTTTTTAATCTGATCATGAAAAAAAACTGATAATTCACTGGCAAATCTGAAAGGGCAATCAACATTGGTCAAAGGCGTAAAGTAACTCTTATATCCTGTCTCACTTATCGCCTTGCTAAAAAATTCAAAATGGACTTGGTGATGATTTTCACCAAGCTCGTATAATTTCAAATACTCAGGATTAGAGATTGAACCGAAAGGCGTAAAACGATACGTCACTTTGACTGCCTGCCCTTCAACATCAAGAATGAATGAATAATTTCCAATGCGTGGGAATAGGTGAAATTCAGATGTAGTCATTACAGTACCTCCAATTCATTTGCTAAGTCGAAAGCTGTTTGTTCAAAGGCAAACCATGCAAGGTGATTTTTAAGGTCATGGCCTAAGTTCATGGGTTGACCAATCTGCTCTTCAAAACGACATCGGAGTTCATTGATTTCATCAAAAAAATCATCAAAGAATTGGTGTGTTTGGTAGTAATAAATCAAAGATGAAACCATCCCAGAAACACAGCCATATTGTGATAGGTCTTGAAAAAAGCTTCGAATGCTCTCTTGCTCTATAGCTTCTTTGGCAACATAGCTTTTTAAGGAATGAGGCTCATTTTCAATGATTTTCTCAAGGGATGATTTCAAAATTTTCTCTGACATGAATTGCTCCTTTGTTTGGGTTTATCAGGATGGTTTTGACAAAGCCGAACGAAAAAGCCTATCTGTCATAGACAACACGGTTCGGTGCGGGCCGTCTATTGACCGATAGGCGAGTTCGGCTAAAACCATCCAATCTTGATAAACCGACTAAGGAGCTAGATCAGAGAATTGAAATAATCTCATGGCTTAAAGCATGGGTAGAGCATGATCAGGACAAGCATGGTTCGCCATTATCGGTAAATGAGTAATAGCTTTCACTAGTCATAATCAGATGGTCTAGGATTGGTAAATCAAAGATTTTCCCAGCCGATGCCAGTTTCTCAGTGAGTTTGATGTCTGCATGACTTGGTTTCAGATTTCCTGAGGGGTGATTGTGTGCCAAAATGATCCCACATGCCACCGCCTTTAAAGCAAGGCCATAGACAATCTTGGGATCAACGACTGTTCCTGTCACTCCCCCTTTTGAAATTGCTGATATTCCGAGTACACGGTTTGCCCTGTTCAAGAGCATGACTTTGAACTCTTCGACAAAGCCGATTTGTGCGTCATCCCAATTCTCGCGGAAAAGTCTTTCGGCATCTTTGGATGATGAGACTTTTTCACAATCATTCAGTTTGATATTGGGATAATATGAAAGCGTGATTTCTGCAACGCGTGATTGAGGTAATGTCATTAAAACCCTCCTTTATCTGACATGAAAGGAGGGTTTTATAATGAATGATATTTCGAGAACACGCACAAGGCATGATCCTAATATTCAAAGGCTAGCATGACGGTTAACACTCTGCGTGTTTTCTGAGGATCAGACGGATCAGGACTACCATATTTGTAGCTAGTATCGTAATAGTCGATCTTCCAAAGAATATCGTGAACGCAATCTGAAAACTTGCCGAAGTCGTGTTCACCATAAGGGTCATTGCTTTCATTGAAATCTTTAAAGCTTCGGACTTTGGCAACAATGGTGTCAAGTTCTTCAAACGGTAAACAGCTCAATCCTTGGGATAACATGTATTTACCGATTATGAGATTATCACCTCTTGGTAGAATGCCGAAGTTCGCACGGAAGCGATCATTTTGTTGAGCGATAAGCTTTGATTTGTCATTAGACATGAATTTTCTCCTTGAAAAGAGAGGGGCATAAAGCCCCTCTGGTTAATTGGTTTCAGGTTGTTCATCGTCTTGCTTGTTGGCAAAGGCAACGAGGTTATCAATGGAGACATTGAAGCCATCGCCTTTCTTGTGTTTCCAAGCAACGCCAACCCGAACTCTGGTTGTTTTCCCATTGACTGTTTGGGTAGCAAACAATGTATGAGTAGGTCTTTTGTCTTCGGTTGATTGATTATTTTCTGTGTTCATGGTTAATCTCCTTTCGTTATGTTTTCCATGATGGATTAAGCCAGAACAGGGGCATCAGCAGGAAAAGTCACGACCCACACGGTTTCGGTGCGGGCAGTGTCATTGACTTTTACTGCGACCCTGTTAGGCCACAAATATCCAGCGGAGAACTTTTAACGGAAGGTGGGATTAGAAAAAACGCACAGGGCGTTCAAAATTCGAAGGCTTTAAGATTCATATTTAAAGTTTACCTCTTTAATAAGTAGGCACACCAATCATTAAAGAGGTTCTGAATGACTCCTATCAAGTGTGTATATATAAAAAAATCGACCAAACACTGAAATACTTTATTTGGGCATCATTTTATCCAATGGAACGTCATCTTTATAAGACACATCAATCTCATCGATGCCTTTTTACCGCTGGCTTGTAAAATTTCTGAGCCCAGTCAAGAGCAGAATAGGATATGATCAGATCAGCACCTGCTCGTTTAAATGATATAAAGAGTTCATTAAGTGCCTGATAGTAGTCAAGGATACCATGATCAGATGCATGTTTTAACATAGAATACTCCCCACTAACATTATATACACAAATAGGACTACTTGTTGCCTTTCTGACCTCTGATAATACGTCTAGGTAAAACATCCCTGGTTTAACCATTAGAATATCTGCCCCTTCATTTTCATCCAAAATGCTTTCATGAACAATTTGTTTTTTATTTTGAAAATCAAGCATATATGCATTTCTCGTACCTGACAAGGTTGTTCCTGCCGCTTTTCTGAATGGGCCGTAAAGAGATGATGAGAACTTACTAGAATAAGACATAATTGGAATTTGACTATATCCATTTTCGTCAAGAGCTTTTCTAATAGCCATAACTTGCCCATCCATCATTGCTGAAGGTGCAACAATATCCGCACCTGCTTTGACAGCAATCAGAGCTTGCTTCCCAAGGTTTGATATTGTTATGTCATTATCTACTTGAGAATGTTTATCCAATACACCGCAATGACCATGAGTGGTATATTCACAAAAGCACAGGTCAGCAATGATCAGCATTTCTTTCGATGAAGTTTTAGCTATCCTGACCATCCTACTCAGTAAGCCATTTTTTTGTAGGCTATCAGATCCAGTTTCATCCTTATTATGCGACACTCCAAAAAGGATTACGCCTCTAATGCCTAACTCTTCTATTCGTATGATCTCTTGAGATAATTCGCATTCGGGAATTCTGAATATCCCAGGCATGCTCTCGATTGGTTCTTTTTGCGATATGTTTTCTTCAACAAAAACCGGGTAAATCAAATCATTAATAGAAATGCTACAATCTCTTACCATTTCTCTTAATGTAGAGTTCGTTCTTAGTCTTCGTGGACGTCTCGTAATAATGTAATTTGAAATTTGACTTCACCTTTGACCTTAATTTTTCAACTCCAACTGGCTTGATAAAGCCGAATCCAAAAAAAATTTAATATTTTCACATCATCTAATGTAACCAAATAGCACACCAATGAAAAGTAGAGAAATAACCGTAGGAACTCGTTCAAGTTTATTAGCACTTACTCAAGCACATAAATTCCTTGTTGAACTTCAGGCAATTTCAAAAACAGATTATTCTGAGCTATTACATTCAAAAACACAATTAATCCTGACTGAAGGAGACTTGAAACAAGGCACTCAAGATGCGGGAAAACTAACTAAAAAAGCATGGATTAGAGAAATTGAAGATGCTTTGGTTGATGGAAGAATTGATGTCGCGATTCATTCAGGAAAGGATATTCCAGCAGACATTCATGAAGACACCAAGCTTCTACCCATTTTAAGAAGGGAATACCCCTTTGATATTTTCATTGGGAAGATTGATGAAAATGGAAATCGTAAAAAATTTAGTTCACTAGACGCTGATGCCCTCATTGGAACGGCTAGCTTAAGACGTAGGCTATTTTCACAAAGGATTAATCCAAACTTCAAAATAGTTGAACATCGAGGAAACGTTCCAACTCGACTAACTAAGCTTGATGAGTCTGAAAGCTTGAGCGGGATAATATTGGCTGAAGCAAGCCTTAAAAGACTTGGCTTTAATATTGAATACGAAACACTCGAGAATTATCTTATTCCTTCTGCTAGTCAAGGAATTTTAGTCGCACAATATAGAAGTAATGATGTTGATACAGAGAGCTTGGTAAAAAGAGTTGTTTTTGAAGATGTATTAAAAGCGTTTACTATGGAAAGGCACATCTCGAGCTCATTACAGGCTGATTGTAATTCATGTATTGGAATTTATTGTTCAAATGAGGGACAAAACCTAAATCTTACAGTGCATGCAATAAACCCAAAGACTTTAGACGAAATTAAAATTGATAGAAGCTATTCTGAGGGCTCATCAATTAGAGCATTCTCAGATGAAGTATTAAGTGAACTTTATTCTCTTGAGATTGAAAAGTTTATTCATTGACTTCATGCTTTTCAAGCATCAGAAAGAGCAAACTAGACAATTTACCTTGATACGCTTTTATACTAGGGTTCCTTAGCCCAATCCTTAGCCCGAGCATTTTAGAGGAAATTATGGAATTAGTTGGTGAAGGTTTTATTGGTGCTAACGAGGAGATTTAAACTCCCGACCCCTCCCTGACCAACATTCCTTCTTTGAAAGTTGAATTTTCTGTAGCCACTCCAATTTTAATTTAAGGGATGGTCCTGCCCCATATTCAGGTCTTGAAAATTTATGCCCGAATAGTTCACATTGCACACGATCTGGTATGTTAGCTTCGGTCATGCGGTCTTGGAAACTGTGCCTCAAAGAATAAAGAGAGTGTTTTTTTGAGGGAACAAGATTGTTCTCTCGGAAGTACTTGTTAACAGTTGCAGAGAGAGTATCTGAGCGCCCTCTATATTTAGAAAATCCATCTGGGTAAGACTTGATAGTATCAAGCGCCAAACCCACCAATGGAATATCTCTTTCGCTATAGATTGTCTTTAACTCTTGATTGTCCTTAAATCTAATCTTGATATGAGGAACTTCGTGATCAAGAACAATATCACTTCCTTCTAACCCACAAATTTCCTTTGGCCTAGCCCCTGTTTCAGCCAACACTCTAACAATTGCCTTCGCCTCATCATTCAACCCAAGCATAGAATCCTTTTGGAGAAAGTTCTTGATGATATAAGACGAATCGAATGAACTTCGTTTAGCCTTATTCCCTCTGTCCAAAAGACCTATTTTGCTAAATAGCCAAGAAGCATCAAGCCCGAGACGCTCATGCTCATTAATTCGCTCAATCATATTCTTAATGGCGTGTATTTCTTTGTTTGCAGAATTCTTGGAAAGACTACCTTTTTGAATTCTCTTAATCCACCAATCCCTAAAAGCGATCATGTCATCTCTTGTCAATCGCTTGACTTCTTTATCTCCAATCAAATCTATCAGGTTCTTAAAGGCTCTTTTTCTTGGGTTCTTCCATTTCCTAACCTGATCTTCTGACTTATTTATAATCCTGTCTTCAGATATAGCCCAAAAACTGTTGGGTACTTCTGACAACGCAAGTGATTTCTCCTGTGCTCCTCCTAAGAGAGCGGTCACCAATGGCTTCGATTTTTCGTTTCCAGCTAAGGTCTCATACCTTTTTATTACCTCGTGCAAATCAGTTTTTGTAAGTTCTTCAACTGATTTATATTCAAAACCCAATAACCTAGCTTTTCGAACCACACTTTGGAAAGTCTGGCTAGTGTATTTTTTACCCGTTTTAAGAAGGTCATTCCAATAAGCTTCGATCTTTTGATCATAGACCCCTGCCTTTTGACACGCTTCCTTATAACTATCAGTTTTTAGAGAAACTCTAACATACTCCCGAGGATCAAAGTCAATTAGTTCTGAAGGCACTCTTCTGTTGTAGTGATACCTCTTCCCTATCTTCAAAATATGTTTCATCACGCCCTCCATATGTTAGAATTTGAGTGATAAAATGAGTGATGAAATAGAATATCACGAATTGAACTAAGTGTCAATTGGATAGAAAAATACTTTATTTTCAGTTACTTAATAAGCCGTAAGGCCTATAAAAAATGGCGCACCCGACAGGACTTGAACCAAAAAGAATATCCTACTTAAATATTTGATTTTCAATCATTTAATTAGGTCATAAGGTTCGCTTGTATGCAAAAATGAGTGATGAAATGAGTGATGTTTTTAATTATCGTTGGCAATCTTATTTGCCAAATCCATCATCATTTTTTTGTGTCGCATTTCTTCAAGCTCTCGGTTGATTCTAACGAAAAGAGGTAGGTACTTGTCACCATGAATAGAAACCACCTTAGCCGATACTTTCAAACACCGCTCTAATCTTTCTATTGTTAGTTCACTGTCAACATACACTTTGCCATATATATCTCGTCTAATACGCATTTGAGTTCGCCTCACTTTTCTCTTATTGGAATTTAAAAGAGAAGAGAGAAAGATGGTACGCACAATACTTTATCAGAATGCCCTGATCCTGAATATGTTCCTTCAGTCAGTTAAGAAAGGAAATTCAAGAAAAGGGTATTTAAAATTTAGGTATAATGGCCTTAATAATGATCCAATTAGTCCACACTGAGCTTTAGATATAATTAAACTTTTTTCGTCATGTGGTATTGAGTAGTCTGCATATTTTGATTGTAGTAAAATTTATGAGTTTCATGCAAAGAGACACTGGTATCTAACTGGATCTGCTTGCATTTATTTTTTCTGGCATACTCTTCAAGTTTTGTAAACATAGTCGTTCCAATACCTTTTGAACGTAAGCTTTCATCGACAACTAAATCATCTATAAACAAGTATTTGCCAACTTCGTAGTAAACATTGAATCTGAGCCCAGCCACACAAACAATTTTTGAGGAATCGTATAAGGCAACAAGGTGATAACCATATTTCTCCTTGTCGGCATAAGTTTGTTGAAACTCATCAAATGAAAGCAATGACGGAACCAACTGCTTTAACAGTCTATAAGCATCTTTAAATTCTTCTTTGGTTTCTATTTGCACAAAATTCATTGCTTTAATAATTCCTTTACATTCTGCCTTGGATTTTTTGAATAACCCTGCCCCGCCCAAACTCTTTCAAAAAGCTCCTCATAGAATTGAATTTTAATCTTAGAGAAGTATGCGGTGCTCTTTCCAAAAGTGTAATCAGAGTTCGCTTGCCTTTCTTCAACAAAGGCCACAAATGAATCATAGAGGATAAAGTCTTGTTTTTCATTTAATGCTAACTCATTAAGGAACATCAAACCAATGTTTACACCTAGACTAATTTGCAATTGAATAACCTTGATTAAGTTATTTTTAAAATCAATATTTTCAAGTCTTTTTCTTTCTATCATAAAGACCCTTTTTATCGTTCCTCCACGGTCTACGAAACTCCTGTTCGCATCATTATATCGTTCCCGATTAAGCAATAACCCTGGGTTTGATGTCAAATCCAAGGTTCTGATACTATTAAATTTATCGCTTTCTAACCAACCAGATTGCGCATTTTGAACCTCTGTACCATAGAACGAAATAAATCCAGATTTGAGATCGTTGAAATTATCACTAAATTTTCTTTTCTCTTTTTCAATAACCTCTAAAAATGCAACAGGATTAGTGAAGTTGTTAAGTACAATGGCTGATTCATCAGACAAAAATAGGTCTTCAATCAAATTTTTAATTTCATTGTATAACTCCTTCCCTTTTAATGTTAGTTGAATAGCTGTTTTCCCTCTAAGAATTGCAATCTGAACATTGTTGTTTTTTGCATTTAATAAAATGAAAAAGGGATGTGAAGAGCTGGATTTTGATACATTCAGAAACTTAGTAATACCACTCCCATTACCACTAGAGGCAATCAATTGATTCAACTTATTAGCTTCTCCGACAATGGAGAGGGTAATATCTAAATCAACACACGACTGAACAAGATTTTTTGAGTCTTCACTTTGATCTGGATTGTTAACTATTATCCTTTCAATATCCTTCAGTCCAGCCGCTGTTTGCGTAAAGAACCTCTCTCTTGGAAGCTCTTTAACGAATGAACCTTCTCTCAGCCTCTTAAAAACAATATATAGTATTAATACACCGATAAAAAACTCGACATAGATGAGATATTCTATTGAATTGATACTCTCTAATACCCCAGAAATCTTTGCAATTGGTACAATTGTAAGCAGGACCCCAAGTATGCCTAATGAACGATCAAACCATTGATTGCTATTTGAATTCATGCTTTCAAGGTATAAAATTTAACTTATTTATCTAAACTAAAATAAGTACTCTCAAGTAGCTAAAAATCATGAATTTACGCTTCATACTGACTCGGATCATTAAGCCATTTTTGTAACTCTTGAACCCGATTTCCCTTTCTCCTTTCTTTAGAAGTTAATGGAACAAGTTCTGGAAACCTTCAGAGCATCCTTTCAAGGTATTGAGTTGTTTTATCCAATGTTGTAATGCTTTCCGCTCCTTCGATGGAAATAAACCCATTAAGCTTTAGCCATACATCAGCTAGACACTCTTCGGGACAGCTAAGAGTCTTAATCTCATTTTTTTTCATTTGACCTCCTTATTTTGGTTCAGAGCATCAATAAGGCATGATTATTACAAATGGAACACGCACAACTAACTTTATAAAAAATCACTTAGTCTAATAATGGTACGCACAATACTTCATTGGTGATAAAGAATATCAAAGTATGTTTTCGCATTCCCCCACTTGACAATTAAGAAAAATCGCTTGAGTTAGTTTCCATAATATGAGATTGAAAGCATGCACACTCTGTGCGTACCTCTAACCAAATCGGGCAAGTATGCTCAAACCCTGTTCATCAAAAACGAAAGGAGATTGAACAATGAAAAGCAATGTTATTTATCCATTTAAAGAGCGTGATGATTTTTTAAGAGATGTTGTCAAGGAGCTTGTAGGCCTTCGTAAACAACGAAAGTACACCCAAGAAGAGTTGAACTACAGGCTTGGTGTCGCGGATAGGTTAATCAGCAAATGGGAATGTGGTCTTCGTACACCAACTTCATTTAATCTATACTGCTGGGCTGATGCTTTAGATGCAAAGCTGAAAGTGGTTGCTAATGACAACAATAGGCCCTCAACTCCCATTGAGCAAAAGGTAGTTATCCCAATTAATGACAATCAGATTAAGATAGCTGCATAAATAATGAAGCCCAATATTTGCGTATTGGGCTTCTATTATACAAAACGTTTTTAATTCAGATTAAAACGGTCTAACATAAAGCAATGAAGGGTCTAGAAAGCTGACCTTTCCTTATTAACTTTGAATTTGGTACTTTGATTAAATGAACAAACTTTCTTTCTCAGGTCACGAATCATTTGTATGCCGACAATTCTGGCTCAAAAAAGGCTATGATTTTATCAAACGGAATGAGAAATTTTCGGATGACATGGCCGTAGTGAGCTTAGGGGTAGGTAAAAATATGGTTTCATCTATCCGACATTGGATGAAATCATTTGGACTGACGGGAGACAAGGATGAAACACAAGACTTATCTGAGTATCTTTTTGGGACAAGTGGAAAAGACCCTTATTTAGAAGATCTCGCAACTCAATGGCTATTACATTATTCTTTAATAAAAACAAATAGAGCTTCAATCTATAATCTCGTATTCAATGAGTTTAGAAAAGAACGAATTGAATTTACAAAGCCTCAGATCGACACCTTTATTAAGAGACGATGTGAGGAAACTGGATCAAACTACAATGCTAATACTACCAAATCAGATATTAGTGTTTTTCTTAGAACTTACATGAGTCCTAAGCCAGGTGAAACTTTTAGCGTTGAAGATGACTTTTCTGGAGTGCTTATTGACCTCAACCTTATTGATCATTCCAAAGCACGAGATACAGAGGATAAATTAATTGATTGGTATAAACTTAGCGCAAAAGAGCGTGACAACTTACCTCATCAAATAGTTCTTTTTTCCATTTTGGATAATGAAGACTATGGTGACACAATAAGCCTTAGAGAGCTTCAAATAGGGCTTAACTCTCCAGGTCTATCCTTTGCTTTAACAAGCGAAGGTTTATATCAAAAGATCAAAGAAATTTGCGCCCATTATAGCCAAATAACCTATTCTGAAACTGCTGGTAATCAAATTATACAATTCAAAAATAAGCCAAACAAGTGGGATGTTTTAAATGATTACTATGGATAAAACATACTCTCCTTCGATCAATATTTTAAGAGATAGAGATTCCAATGTCTCATACTTCACAACGCCAAACGCACAATCTGTTTTTGATCAGATAATTTCGCAGTCGAAAAACGGACTGAGAAGTTTTTACATTTCAGGTGACTATGGAACAGGTAAATCCTCTTTTCTTTGGGCTTTTGAACAAACTCTAAATCAAAAAGGACAATATTTTACTCTGGGTAAAAATGCCCTGAATGAAATTGAGTCATTTGAATTTATGCCAATAGTAGGCACTTATGATTCAATCCATAAAATCTTTGCAACTCAGTTAGAAGTTGATTTTGACTATTCCTCATCTGACCTCTTGAGCGCATTTGACGCTTACTACAAGCGTCTAGCATCAAAAAAGAAAGGTCTTATTTTAGCTATAGATGAGTTTGGGAAATTATTAGAATACGCTTCAAAGAACAACCCTGAATTCGAACTGTATTTTCTTCAACTCATTGCAGAATATATCAATGACCCTAAGAAGAACATTATCTTTCTTACTACCCTTCATCAAGGCTTCAGCAGTTATGCCTACACCCTAACTAACAATCAAAAGAAAGAATGGGATAAAGTTAAGGGGCGGTTTAAGGAAGTGAGTTTTATTGAGCCCGTTGAACAATTACTTTACCTAGCTTCTGAGCGCATATCCCAACTCGGATTCGATAAAAAAGCAAAAAATTTCAAGCCTCTTTTTCAGCTCATTAAAAATTCAAATGCTTTTCCTTTAAGGGATTATCTTAACGAGAAAATCAGTCAAAGCCTTTTACCTTTTGATATACTAAGTGCATCAGTTTTAACAAGGTCACTACAATCTTATGGACAAAATGAAAGATCGCTTTTTTCATTTATAGATGCGAACGACATCCATGGAATACGTGATTTCGATGCGAGCTCCAATGCCTTTTACAACCTGAGCCATGTATATGATTACCTCATATTCAATTTCCATTCGTTTCTATCAATAAAATATAATCCCCATTACGCACAATGGTCAGCTATCAAAATAGCTTTAGAAAAAAGTGAAGTTTTAAAAGACATTGACACTCTTAATTCCACTAAAATCATTAAATCTATTGGACTACTGAATATTTTCTCTTCTGCGGGGGCAAAACTGGATTATAAATTTTATGAACAATACGCTTCTTTGAGTCTCGGTATTAAGAACCCTAAAGAGATTTTAGACAAATTAGAGAGAGTGAAAATAATCCGTTTTGTAGGACATAGAAGCCAATATGTTCTTTTTGATGGGACTGATTTAGATATTGAGTTGGCGATTAATGAGGCAGGGAATTTGGTAGAACAGGTTTCTGATGTCACACGACATCTTAATGAGTATTTTGAATTTCCTTTTCTATCAGCAAAAGAAGTCTATTACGAAAATGGCACACCAAGATTTTTCGAATTTAAAATAAGCGAAGACCCTATTTATGAAATTCCACAAGGAGAAACTGACGGTTTTATTAACTTGATTTTCTCAGAAAGAATCTCACCAAAAAAATTATCCGATTTTTCTAAAGAATGTCCTGAAGCAATTCTGTATGGACTGTATGAGAACACAAGTGAGATCAACAATTTGATCTATGAGCTACAGAAAGTTAAAAAAGTACGAGAAAACAACCAAGATGATAAAGTTGCATTAAAAGAACTAGATGCCATCATATCGCACCAAACTGCTCTCTTAAATCATTATGTCTTAGGCAACTTGTATGCAAAAAATTCTCCTGTTAAGTGGTTTTTTGCAGGTAAGAAAATCGAGATAAAAGATCAGAAATCCTTCAACAGGCTACTGTCATCCATTTGCAAGGAAGTTTATCATGCAACTCCTAACTACTTATATGAGAGCATTAATAAAACAAAACCCTCAACTCAACTTTCCACAGCCAAACGAAACTTTCTGGGAGCTCTGATTGATAACTGGGAGAAAAAAGATTTAGGATTCCCTGAGAATAATTTTCCACCAGAAAAGACCCTTTATCTTACTCTTTTAAATAAAACAGGGATTCATAAAAAGCTAAAAGATAGCTTTACCCTCACTGAACCAAGTGACCCATCTTTTGAAGCACTTTGGCAAGAAAGTATTTCATTCTTAAATAGTACAAAAGATAATGATCGAGGCTTGGAAGAATTTGTCAATTCACTGTCAAAACGACCTTTTAAGCTAAAACAGGGATTCATAGATGTTTGGCTTCCAGTTTTCCTTTTTATCAATAGGAATGATTTTGCTCTATTTAGTGAAGATCGCTATATACCCCAATTGAGTTCAGAAACACTCGATCTTATTATTAGAAAACCAAAGGACTTTAAGGTTAAAGCATTTGATGTCACAGGGGTTAAACTTGATATATTTAATCGATATAGAGAGCTTCTTCAACAAACAACTGCGGATAAACTCAATAATGAAAGCTTTATTGAGACAATCAAGCCCTTCTTGATATTCTATAGAGATTTAACAGATTACGCTAAGAACACCTCTCGCTTAAGCAAAGAAGCCTATTCACTTCGTGAAGCTATAGCCAAATCAAAAGACCCAGAAAAGACTTTTTTTGAAGACTTTCCCAATGCTTTAGGTTTTACAACATTAGACCTTAAGGAAGGAAATGACTCTCTTAAGAAGTTTACTGAGATTTTGGAGTTGACCATTCGAGAAATTCGAACCAGTTATAACAGCCTGCTTGATCGCTTTGAGGAGTTAATACAACAGTTACTTGGAGATTCTTCTGATTTCCCTGGTTATAAAAACACATTAGAGAAGCGATTCACTTCCATTAAAAAACACTTATTACTACCCAAACAAAAAGTCTTTTTGCAGAGGTTAGAAAGCCCCTTAGACGACAGGGTTTCATGGCTTCAGTCAATTGCTCAGGCCTGTGTTCAAAAATCTTTAGATACTATCGAGGATAAAGACGAAATCTTACTTTATGACCGCTTTAAAAACATGGTACATGAGCTTGATAATCTATGTGAATTAAGCAAAGGAGAAATAGATGATTCCAAAGAGGAAATTCTAAAATTAGAATTGACTTCTTTTGTTGAGGGTATTCAAAAAGATTTGATCCGTATTCCAAAATCTCAAAATTCAGAGGTGGAGTCGACATATAAGAAAATAAATTCTATATTGACCAATAGCAAAAGTGTAAATATTGCTATTCTGGCAAAGTTATTAAGAGAGCAGTTAAAAGATGACAAATAAGAAAGTCAGACATGTAATGGGTATCTCAGGTGGCAAAGATAGTGCTGCCCTTGCTATTTACATGTTTGAGAAATACCCACATCTAGATATCGAATATTACTTCTCTGATACAGGTAAAGAACTTGAAGAGACATATACCTTAATCAAAAACCTTGAAATTTACCTCGGTAAAAAAGTTACGAGGATTGAAGGCGCACTTGACAGCCACGAAGATCCATTTGATCACTTTCTTAAATTGTATGGTGGATTTCTTCCAGCTTCAAATGCAAGGTGGTGTACCAAAAAACTAAAGCTTGAACCTTTTGAAAAATTTGTAGGTGACGATCCTGTTATATCCTATGTAGGCATTAGAGGTGACGAAGATAGAGAAGGATATATATCCAAAAAACCCAATATACAGTCTATATTCCCATTTCGAAAAAATATTTGGAGTGAAGATGTAATTAAAAAAGCACTTCAAAATGACAACTTGAATAATGTCGTTTCATTTTTCAATAATCAGAATGAAAATCAATTAGCCGAAATAGCCAATAAGAAAGTATCTCCTCAATTTACTCTTAAAGATAAATTGAATGGTTTGCTGGATGTAGATACCAAAGCATTTAATCGGATGATTTATGATTTCTTACAGAAAACCGATTACCCGCTTTCAATAGAAAAGGACTTCCCTCTTGTTGATAATGATGATGTATTGATCAGAGAAGATATCTTCCGAACTCTTCGTGAAAGTGGTGTTGGAGTCCCCCAGTACTATGAAAAGGTTGAGTACGAAGTAAATGGAAAAAAAGGGCAGTATGCCCGAAGTCGCTCGGGCTGTTTCTTTTGTTTCTTCCAACAAAAAATTGAATGGGTTTGGCTTTATGAGCAACATCCCGAAAGATTTGAAAAGGCTCTCGCTTACGAAAAAGACGGTTATACTTGGATGCAAGATGAAAGCCTTGAAGACTTAATCAAACCTGAGCGTATTACTAGAATTAAAGAAGATCACTTAAAAAGAATGGAGAAGGCAGGCTCTAAAAAATCACCCTATTTGCTTGATAATCTTGCAGATGCTGAAGGTGTTGGTTGTGCTGCCTGTTTTATATAAACCTTATGAAATTCAGAATTGAAACTTGGACTATTAATAAACTTATTGATGCTTACTCCAATGAGAAGCTTAACCTCAATCCGCCTTATCAAAGAAAATACATATGGTCTTTAAAAGATCAACAGACACTAATTGACTCTTTATTAAGAGGCTTTGCTATTCCAAATATCTTTCTCTTTGAAAAGAAAAAAGATGTGTTCGAAATGGTAGATGGTCAGCAACGTACAAGAACAATAATTGGATTCTTAAAAAAAGCGTTCAAAAATTTAGACAATAAGTACTTCGATGAACAAATTCATTCAGGTTTAATGAGTTATGAGATACCAGTTACAATAATTGAAGAGTTAGAAAAAGACGAGTCCATTGAGAGGTTCTATTCTTTGGTGAATCGTGCAGGAGTGCATTTAAATAGACCAGAATTGAATAAGTCCGAATATTTCGACACCCACTTTCAAAGATTAATTACAGAACTGGCAGACCTTGATAACTTTCAGTCTTTAGGGATTTTTACTGAATTATCTACAAAAAGGATGAATGACGTTGATTTTGTTGCTGAATTAGTGACTTTGATGAAAGAGGGTGTCTCTGATAAAAAAATCAAGGTTGATAAGCTCTTTGAAACAGACATTAGTGTTGATGATTATGAACAGTTAAAATCAAGTTTCTCTCAGGTAATAGCGATATTTAAGGAACTTGATCAAATTACACCCATAAAAAAAACCAGGTATAAGCAAAGGAATGACTTCTATACGCTCTTTGATATTTTCTATCAATACAGGGAACTGCCATTAGCTTTTTTCAAAGAAATATACGAGACACTGGTAGTTTTTGGAGATGCCATAATCCCTTCTAATGAAAAGTGTGAACCATTTCAAGACTATGCTTTTCACTGTGTTAGTCAGTCAAATTCTAAGAATGCACGAGATATTCGCAGAGGTATTATTCGTGACTTATTTTTTAATAACTCTTCCAAGCCTAATAAGAATCAAAAAAAGGTTTTAAAATATTATGATTTGCAAAATGATTCGTTGAAGGAAATGAATGGTTTTTTATTCCCTGACTTTAGGAAAGTTCCTATTAACGAACAAGGCCAATAGATAATGTTATTTCAAAGGAACAACATATGGCTTTCAAAAGGTAAGAAGGTATATCTAAATACCGTGCGTCATGATAATATTGATTATCTTCTGACTCAACTTAATCCAGATCATGAAAAAAGTAAAGGCGGAAACTCCAATGTCTTTGCGGTCAAGGATCCAAATACCGAGGACGAATATGTTATAAAATTTTGCAAATTCGATATCGACAATGCACAACCCTGGATGAAGACTAGAATCGCCAGATTTGAAAGGGAAATTGATGCATTGCAAACAGCAAAAGAAGCTAACTGTGGAAATGTAATTGACTTTAAGTTTTCAGAGTATAAAACCATAAGTAATAAGAAATTTCATTTCTATGTCATGGAGAAAGCCGACTTAGATTTGACTTCTTACCTAGAGGCAGAGGACCTTTCAGATCAAATGAGATTTCAGCTCTGTACATATATTCTAGAAGGGATTCAGCAACTACATAAATTGGGAATATATCATAGAGATATAAAGCCAGATAATATACTTCGCGTAAATGGAACTTGGAAGATTGGAGATTTGGGATTGGTAGCCTATAGAGAGCCAGATTTTGAAATTGACGAAATTGGTGAGCGAATTGGCCCAATAGGGTGGCTATCACCCGAAGCGATGAATAAATTTTTTAATGAAGGCTTAGGTAAGAAAAATACACATGGCTTTGACTGTAAACTGGATGAGAAGTCAGATATTTTCCAGCTTGGGAAGCTATTTTGGTTCATTTTCCAAGGGAATATCCCAATAGGCCAAATAAGAAGAGCTGATTTTAAACTTAAAGATAAGACCCTATATGATCTAATTCTTACGATGTTAAGGCATTCAAAAGAAAACCGTCTTTCAATACAAGAAATTGAAGATGGATTTAAAACCCGATATTCACATTATGGCATCTAATCCCCAAGACCTTGCATTAAGGTTTCTGTGCCGCCAAAACTCAAAATGAATGTGGAATAATAGTGATCAAACACATCTTTAAGATAACTACCTATGTCCACTGGTTCTAACCGTTCGCTTCCCTCTTGCTGTTTTTGTATCTCATACCCTCTGTTCTTCGTAATTGTATATAGAAACAGCGTATGAAAATAAACGGATGTATAATATTTCCTATTGGCAATTTCTAGTTGTTCTTCATTGGGGTGTCTTTCTTTAGACTTAAAATTCATTAGAACGCTGCTTTCCATGTTCACAAAAATTCTAGTGAGGTTATCTCCCTGAGCATCTGGAACCATTACGGTTGTTTTGTCCATATCCAAACCTGAAGCTTCAGACACATCTTCCCAAGAAACAGCATCTCCGCCTTTTTCTTCTTTATTTTCATAAGCAAAAATCAAGGCTGGAAGTCCAAGATCATCATTTTCATCTTCTGGTTTAGGCTTTGGCTGTTTCGGTTGTTCTTGATCCACCACTTTCACCCAAAACATTTCGTCAAAATCCTCTCCAGGAGCTTTAAGGCTCACCTTGATCTGAACAGCATCACCGACTTTTAATGTATTTTTAGGGTTCAGGCTAAGTTTTATTGTTCCGTCATCAGGACTCGTCTGCTCCACATTAAAAATATCACTTACTTGCTTTGGCTCTCCAGGTTGATCACCACCCTCGGTTTCATTCTCATTTATTTTAAGAATAGCGACTTTAAGTTCTCCCGGTTCTTCAGTTCTATCAAAATATTCATTCTCAACATCCGTGGAAAAACGAATTGTTTTTTCACCATTTAATGGGATTTTTGCAACTGGTGTTTCTCCATCATTTGATGCTTTAACTTTAAAGAATGAAGGAAAACGTTGTGGCTTGAATGCCTCTTCTTCCTTATCCTTTTTTGGTCTATTAGGTGCGTCTGTTTTCTTAGGCTTATCTTGCTTTAAATCTAATTTGAAGGTGTCACCAAGTAGCTTCAGCAGTTCTGAGTCTAACGGCATACTCTTGGTAAAATTCTTCAAAAGCTCTTTAGTATTTGATGAGGTATCAATATCAACCGCTTGCTTTCTTCTCCTTTCAATTTCTGCTAATTTCCCATCTTTTGAACTTAGCTTATTGGCAAGAAACCATCTTAAATGCTGTGTCTCTTCTCCATCCTTAAGACGATCTCTAGATGCCATGAAAAGTTCTTTTCTGAACTCGTACTTCATGTTGGTGCAATCAACATGGATCAAGAGATGATTTTTGAGAAGGTTTAATTTTAGAGACCTAGATATAAATTCAGTGGTGTAATGTCCGTGTACTTGGCCGTTAAGAGAAAAAAGGACACACATTCCATTTTTAAAGTAGCGTTTTTGAATAGCGTCTCGACTCTCTTTGCTATCATATTCTTTAACTTTTGTTTTAAATACAAAACACGAGACCTTCATGTATCCAAAAAGCTCATCCTCATACTCAACTGAAAACCTCGTATCTAGATAATCTTTTTCTTCATTAAAAAGCCTTCTTTTTAGTCCATATAAGTCTGTAACCAAAACTTTATTATTTGGATATCTCTCTTCGGTATCTTTGGTTATAGCTGGCAGTATTGGACTATAGAGGTATTCATTGATGCTTTGATTTAAGTCTTGAGCAAACCCTGAGTAGCCCTTTGGAAATTGATAAGAATAGAGCTTGATAATTGAGCCTGTTTTAAACCTTCTATTTTCTAAGCCTAAATCCAATTCCGTAATTGGGAAAGAGGGGATTTTTCCATCTATGACTAAGTATTCAAACCAAGTTTCTTTAGCCTGGTCAGAATCCTTTTTTGGATGCTCCCGCACTAAGGTAAACCCAAACTCACCGTCCCCTTTATACTGCTTGGATGCAACCAATTGATATCGCTTTTTACCACAAAAAACAATCGCTCCACTCCCACCCATATTATACTTGCCTTGAACAAAATGGATATCGTTTTTATTGCCCTTTAGAAGCGACAAGAAAGTATTTTCAAACTTATCTGGGTGTTGGCCTTCCCCATTATCATAGATTATCACAGACGTGGGGAATTGATTTTTCTGATTTCTAGGACCATGACCATCCGCAATTATTTGAATATTTTCTGCTTGCTTTCTTTTATAGGTCTGTAAATCCCAATTGGCATCGGGATAAAATACTTTGACCGCATCATCCATGGATTGAGGAGCTTCTTTTGATTTGGGATCAATACCAGCTTTGTAACACTCTTTCATCAAGGTTGCGTCAATTGAGTTGGTAACCTTTTCAATAATAGCCGCAATTGGATTAGACTGCTGATTTTTGACTACGCTAAAATTACTTTTGTTCTGCCCTAATGGTCTCCAGTTTTCTTCTGCATCAAACAATTCAGAGTATTGATTTACAATATCATCAACGCCATCTTCATCTTTAGAGAAAAAAAGTTTTTCAAATAACTCTTGATTATGGATATGTGTCATATTGATCCCTTATTTAAATATTGGTGTTGTTATCCGCTCTCTTAGTTCTTGAATGGCAAAATGAATATCGTTCTCAGAAGTAAACCGTCCCAAACTAATCCTTATGCTAGAAAATGCTTCTGCATCACTCAATCCCATTGATTTAAGCACATGAGAGGCTTCAACAACATTGGAAGAACAAGCTGAACCATTTGAAACAATAGTTTTTACCAAAGAAGGAATCAGAACATCTGTTTCTACATTTGGAAAAAATATATTACTAGTATTCGGAAGTCGACTTTCTTTGTCTCCATTCAAAGAAGAACCTTCAATCTGAAGAAGTTCAGATTCCAACAAGTCTCTTAAATTTGATATACGTTCTGAATCTTCCTTGAATTGTGAATCTGCGATTTGACATGCCTTTCCAAAGCCAATAATGCTAGGGACATTTAATGTTCCACTTCTCAAGTGATTTTCATGCCCACCACCATGAATAATTTCATCCAGTCTAATTCCTTTTTTGATGTATAAAGCCCCAATCCCCTTTGGTCCATAAAATTTGTGAGCAGACATAGCTAATAAGTCTACACCCAACTCTTCAACATCTACGGATATCTTTCCAATTGCCTGCGTAGCATCTGATAACAAAAGCACATCATTCTTACGGCATACCTCCGCAATTTTCTCTATAGGCTGAATAACTCCTGTTTCATTATTAGCCAGCATAATTGAGACTAAGATTGTATTAGATTTTATGGCTTGCTCTATATCTTTTAGATCAATTAGTCCCTGCCTATTAACTCGCAAATATGTAACCTCAACACCTTGGTTCTCTAAGCTTCTACAGGTATCGAGAACAGCGGGGTGTTCAGATTGTGACGTGATGATATGACTTGTTTCAGATTTTACTGAAACCAATCCTTTTAAGGCCAAATTCAACGCTTCCGTTGCCCCAGATGTGAAGACTATTTCACTTGGTCTTGCATTAATAAGGCTCGAAACCGAAAGCCTCGATTCGTCAACATATTTTTTTATAGACTGTCCAAAACGGTGATTGCTCGAAGCATTTGCGAAATGCTTCGAGAAAAAGGGAATCATAGCCTCTATAACCCTTGGGTCAACTGGAGTAGTGGAATTATTGTCCAAGTATATATATTCAGCCATGCAATCTCATATCAGCTCAAAATAATGAAGTAAGTCGTAGTCATCATACTATTCCAAAAACATGATGAATCAAACCCTTAGATAGCTTCCAAGTTAAAAGGAAAAAAGAATAAAAGGAATTAAAGATACTTTAGAATAAGGGTAATTAAAAAAGCACGCAAAAAGCACGCAAAAGGGCATAAAAAAAGGAAGTCACTTTCGTAACTTCCTGATTTTCAGAGCCTCCTATCGGGATCGAACCAATGACCTACTGATTACAAGTCAGTTGCTCTACCAGCTGAGCTAAGGAGGCTTCTGGTTGCTTTTCGTTCAAATCGAGTGCAAATATAGGCCTCTGTTTTAAAATTGCAAAAGCGATTTAATAAAAATCGCTTTTATTTTTACTCGTCTAGATTACATGCTTCGCACCATCCGCAACTGTTTTTTCAGATTGTCCAATTCTTCTTTGGCCTTTTCGATTTTCTCTGCGAATTCTGCTTTCAACTTATCGGCAGTTTTAGAGTTGGCAAAGAAAGCTAAGTTATTGTTCCACAAAGAGATATTGTCTTCAATCTCCTGAATTTGCCTTCTGATCGCACCTTCTTTCTTCATCAGCTTTCTGTCCGCATTGGGGCCAGTACCCAAGCCACCCAATTCAACTTTCATTAAAAGTTGTTCTTGTGCTTGTTCTTCTAGGCCAAGGGCGGCAATGTACTTATCTACCGCAGCAGAAAATTTGCTTTCTATAGTCTTCATGGCGCCTCTTGGCACAAAACCGATCTGCTGCCACATAGATAAAAACTCGTCTAATTCGCTTTCAGAAGTTTTTTTATTGCTGACACCATCTAAAATAGACTGGATAAGGGCTTCTTTCTTCTTAAGGTTATCAGCGTATTCAGATTCTGCTTTGTTCAGGTTGGCCCTTCTGTTATTGAAGAAGGCATCACACGCAGCTTTGAATTTCTCGTAAATAGAGTTCCTGAATTTCTCTGGAACCGGCCCAAGGTCTTTCCACTCCGACTGAAGCGCTTTGAATTTTTCTGCCGTAGCATCCCAATCCATGTTGTCTTTTAATGCTTCTGCTCTTGCGATCAATTCTTCCTTCTTCTGAAGGTTTTCTTGTCGAAGCCCTTCTAGTTTCTTGAAGAATTCGTTTTTGTTGTTGAAGAACTTCTTAAAGTCACCCCAGAAAATCTTATTGATTTCTTTGGCATGTTCCTTTGGCAATCCTCCTATAGCGTCCCATTTCTTTTGAACCGCCAAAATCTCTTTGGTCTTAGCATTCCATTTATTGATCCTGTCAGAATCAAACTCCGCAAATTGCTTGAGTTCGGCCACCAAGACCTTTTTCTTTTCATAGTTCTCGTGAAGTTCGCCTTTTAAGCCATCGAGGAATTCCTTACGCTTGTGATAGATTTTATCTGAGGCATCCTTGAATCGCTGCCAAAGCTCTTCTTGCACTTCCTTCGGAACGGGACCAATGTTTTTATACTCTTCGTGAAGCTCGTTCAAATGAATGATGGCATCTTTCAGATTGTCCATTTGATCAAGCGCCTCTGCCTTTTCGCAAAGCTCAGTCTTGGCCTCCTGATTCTTCTTGCGGTCTAATTCCTTAAGCTCGAAAAGAATATGCCTGTTATTGTAGAATCGATCTAAAAGCGCATTGTAATTAGCCCAGAGGGTTTTGTTATGCTGGTTCGGTACTTGACCGATATTTTTCCACTCTTCTTGCAAGGCTTTGATCGGGTTCAAACTCGTTGTTCCCTCTTCATCCACAAGGGACCTAAGTTTGTCCAGAATTTCTTCCTTCTTCTTGTAGTTGCGCTCCTTGGTGGCCTCACGCTCTCTGTAATAAGCCGATTTTTTATCCTTGATCAGTCTTAATGATGCATCAAAGCGATTGTAGAGTTTATCATGACGGTATTCAAAATCACCCTCTTCACCGCCATCCGCTACGAATTTATCGAGTGCGGCTTGGCGATTGGCATCCTCAAACTCTGTGAACAAAGGCTCAATTTGAGCGAGGATAGCATCTATTTTTCTGAAATTACTTTCAGTATTCAGTTCTTCTATGACTTCAACAAGCGCTTCTCTGCTATGATTGGAATAGTCGATGATTTCGTGGTCATCATGCTCTTCTTCCTCATCGTCATCACCCTCGTTTGAATCTTCGGTGGATTCTTCATTTGCAGTCACTTCTGTAGCAGGCGTACTGGCAGGTGTCTCAGCCACTTCCTCAACTACTTCTGTCTTTTCGATGGCTTCTGGCACTGCTTCTTCCTGCACGGTAGCAACTACCTCTTCCGCTGGACTTTCGATGACTTCCTCTACCTCATTCGTAGTGGACTCCGCAGCTACTTCTTCTGATTTTTCTTCAACCGTTGGTTGCTCCACTGTTTCTTCAGCACTATGCTCGATGTTGTTATCAGAATTTAAATCCTCTGTATTCTGATCACCTGCATGCAAATTCTTTTCTTCACTCATAATAATATCATCGGCCTCTGGGCCGCTCCGTAAACAGATCAAAGTTAGCAAAACTATTAATTCAAGCGAGGGTCGGCTGGGTAATTTGAAAACACTTTGTATTTCCCGCCCATTTCATGGAGTATAGACTTCCAAAGTGCATCTTCGTCCATATCGAATATTTGTCGGGCAGTAGCATTTGGCTTCACAAACCATGATTGTTGGTCCAATTCTACTCTCAACTGCCCTAACGACCAGCCAGAATAACCCAAATAGAACTTAATATCGTTTTCAGAAACCTGACCATTAAGGATCAGCGCTTTGATCTGTTCATAGTCTCCAGACCAGTAAATGCCATTGCCCAATGGAATTGCGCCTTCGATTGGCATGCTTATACGGTGAATATAATGCAAAGTATTCTGTTCCACTGGACCGCCTATGTTCAGTCGCCCATTGAAATCAATGGTTTCATTCATGACTTCATCCAGCAATAAATCAGTGGTTTTATTGATCACAAGGCCGAAAGTACCATCTGCTCCATTTTCGCAAACCAGTATAACAGTACGATCAAAATTAGGGTCGTTCAAAAAGGGTTCGGAGATCAATAGGTCTCCATTTTTGGGATCGGGGATATTCTTGTCGTATTCTAACCTCATAAGTGATAGGTTTGAATTTATAGAACGTATTTTGGAATGCCTAATTTCCAAAACAAAGATTCACCAATTGGTGTATTATATTTGCGTTAACCCTAATCAAAAAACATGACTCAGATTGCTGACTTAAGAAAAGAGTACACCAAAGCAAGTTTAGACCTCGATAGCATTGATGCTTCTCCTTTTTCTCAGTTCAGAAAATGGTTTGATGAAGCCGTGAAAAGTGAGGTTTTAGAACCTAATGCTTTTGTGTTGAGTACAGTGAATGAAGAAAGCAAACCTTTTCAGCGGACCGTGTTAATGAAAGCCTTAGATGATAAGGGAGTGGTTTTTTATACCAATTACAAAAGTAGAAAGGCACAGCAGATTGAGAAAAACCCTAATGTTTCTATCCTTTTCCCTTGGTATGCGCTTGAAAGACAAGTGGCAATTACTGGCAGAATTGAAAAAGTAACCAAAATGGAATCCTTGGCTTATTTCACTTCGCGCCCGCATGGAAGCCAATTAGGGGCTTGGGTATCACAGCAAAGTCAAGTTATTTCTTCGAGAAGCATTCTGGAAATGAAATTGCAAGAGATGAAGGCCAAATTTAAAGAAGGCAAAGTGCCCTTACCTGATTTTTGGGGTGGATATCGAATTGTGCCTACTTCGTTTGAATTTTGGCAGGGGCGACAAAGCCGATTGCACGACAGAATAATGTATGAGCAATCGGAAGATTTAGGTTGGAATACCTATAGAATGTCGCCTTGATCACTCCATGATAAACCGACCTAAATGAGCTTTCAAGCTATATTATTCATCCTTATCCTTTCAATACCTATTTACTTGGTTTGTAAATGGTGCCTGAGAAAGCTAAAATTAGGGAATGACAAAAACAGAAAGTTGATCGCCATACTACCTACAATAATCTTAAGTCCTATTATTTATTCAGCAGTCATTACTCTTTGGATATTTTCAATTTCATATTATCCATCAATGGATTTTGACCAAAAGACCTGGAATTCAAGTATCAAAGAGCGCTATAAAATGTCCAAAGACATTATCGAGAGTAAAATGCTCATTGGCAAAACCAAGGAAGAAGTTGTAATGGTTTTAGGGAATAAATATGCATCCGATAATAAGGAGAGCCTGTCATACGAATTAGGGTTCATACCGGGATTGATGAATATAGACCCGAGCTTTCTATACATCGAATTTGAGAATGGTATTGTCAAAAATGTCTATCAGTACAATGGCTGAGCCAACTAGAATTAAAAGCAGTTATTTGACTTAATTTAATATAATTCTAAATTGGGTTACTTACTTAGTACTCAACTGATTGATTATCAAATGAAAACTGTTTTATGATTTTCTATCCTGAGCACAGCGAAGGAACTATAATTAGGCTATAGACCCTTCTCCCGAGACTTCGGGATCAGGGAAAGAAGCTTTTCATAGATGCTTAAGGAGCCAAATCTATTGACGGCAGGTCGATGGTGCATGCTATGGTATCTAACTAAGTAACCTAAATTATAAAAAGTTCATCTATGAAAACAAGCCAAGATCAAATCCACTGATCAAAAAACTCATAACAAAACTGATAAATAGAATCCATAATGTAGTTCTCGATTGTTTCACCTTATAATCTTTCCTAATCAAGAAAAACAAAAAATAAACAATGATTATTAAAACTAATGTGAGTAAAATTATTAACATTATTAAAGCAATCATACCATTGCCTATGCCTGCTTGACCGTCTGAATAGATATCAACAGATGCTAATTGTAACCTCAAAAAAGAAATTACTAAAAAAGCGATTATTGCAAAAACAGAGAATCCATAGTTCAGAGCTCTCATAATAAGAGATATTAATTTACTAAAAGGTCATTCAATCAGCTCTCTTGATGTGATAGCTAGATCAAATCAAAAACATCCCCTACTCCAACCATTCGCTCTACATTAAAGCCTTCACCATATTTCACACCGATTTCATGTCCATAATGGATGGCTCGCGCCTCCACCATTTTCATAAATTCTGGTGATGAAATGTAAGTATTTGGCTCATTGCTATTGGGATCAAAGAATTGCGATGCGAAGGCTTTGATGGATGCTACTTTCGTTTCCCAAACTTCGGATACGTCTACGATGAAATCGGGCTGGCTCGGAATGCTTTGGATATAATGATAGACCACTTTGGGTCTCCAAGCTTCCTGTTCCATGCCATCCATCTGAGTTCGTACATTTTTTAATCCAGAAAGAAAACAAGCTTCTTTGGATAGTTGCGATGCTCTTCCATGGTCAGAATGGCGGTCGTCATAGGCATTCGCCAAAACGATCTCGGGCCGGTATTTCCTGATCATTTTGATGACTTCAAGCTGATGCTCTTCGTCATTTTTAAAGAAGCCGTCTCTAAAACCTAGATTTTCTCTTGCTGCTAAGCCTAGAATTCTCGCAGATGCATTGGCCTCTGCCTCCCGAATTTCAGGAGTTCCTCTAGTACCCAATTCACCTCTGGTAAAATCGACAATTCCCGCTTTTTTGCCATTCAAAATGGCTTTTAAAAGGGTGCCTGAGCTTGATAATTCAACGTCATCAGGATGGGCAGCAAGTGCAAGTATATCTAGTTTCATGTGTATAAAAGCAAAAAGCCGTTGCTTTCCAACGGCTTTTGATAAAGTCAATTCATTTAAACAATGGTTTCTTCAACCGATTCTTTGGCGGCCAAGAAACGTTCCGCATCCAAAGCGCCCATGCAGCCAGTACCAGCAGCAGTAACGGCCTGTCTGTACACCCTGTCGGCAGCATCACCAGTCGCGAATACGCCTTCAACATTGGTCCTGGTTGAGCCTGGAATCACGTTTAAGTAGCCAGTTTCATCCATATCCAAATACTCCTTAAAAATATCCGTATTCGGTTTATGACCGATGGCAACAAAAAAGCCCTTCACCGCCAACTCCTTTTTCTCGCCAGTCTTGTTGTTCACTACTCTAATTCCAGTGACACCTGAATCATCGCCTAAAACCTCTTCTGTTTCGGTATTCCAATGCACTTCAATATTTTTTGTGTTTAAAACACGCTTTTGCATGATTTGAGAAGCACGCATTTCGTCCCTTCTCACAATCAAATGCACTTTAGGACAAATATTAGCTAAGTAAGTCGCCTCCTCAGCGGCTGTATCACCAGCACCCACTACAGCGACTTCCATTCCACGATAAAAGAACCCATCGCAAACCGCACAAGCAGAAACCCCACGATTAGCAAAGGTCTTTTCAGATTCCAATCCTAAATATTTGGCACTTGCTCCTGTAGCAATAATGACCGCTTCGGCAATGATCACCTTATTATCATCTACCCATACCTTATGCGGGTAGCCCGAAAAGTCCACTTTGGTCACCATGCCATATCGGACATCAGTATCGAACCTTTCGGCTTGTTTCTGAAAATCCACCATCATTTGAGGGCCATTAACGCCTTCGGGATAGCCCGGGTAATTCTCAACATCGTTGGTAGTTGTCAACTGCCCACCAGGTTCACCTCCTGTATAGAGCACTGGGTTGAGACCTGCCCTTGATGCATAAATAGCAGCAGTATAGCCAGAAGGCCCTGAGCCTATAATGAGCACTTTTACTTTCTCTTCTTCCATCTCTCTTGTTCTTGGATTTCAAAACTAAAGCTTTAACAGCGTTAGCACAATGCTTGTTCCATGGTTTTAAACAAAAAAGGTCTCCTTTTCAAGAGACCTTTTCAGTCGTATATTAATAATTTATTTTAACCTAAATATGGTTTCAAGGCTTTGCTTCTAGAAGTATGTCTTAACCTTCTAATGGCTTTTTCCTTGATTTGGCGAACTCTTTCTCTGGTCAAATTGAATTTTTCTCCAATTTCTTCAAGGGTCATTGAATGTTCACCGTTCAAACCGAAGTAAAGCGAAATAACATCCGCCTCTCTTTGTGTCAAGGTAGATAGTGCTCTCTGAACTTCTCTTCTCAAAGAGTCATTCATCAAGCCCGTATCAGGCTTCTCGTCCATGTCGTTTTCCAACACATCCAAAAGGCTGTTTTCTTCGCCTTGTACGAAAGGAGCATCCATTGAAACATGTCTACCAGAAATTTTCATGGTATCAACAATCTCATTAGTAGTCACTTCAAGTACTTCAGCCAGTTCATCTGGTGAAGGCTCACGTTCGAATTTTTGTTCAAGCTCAGAGAAAGTTTTTGAAATCTTATTCAAAGAACCTACTCTGTTCAATGGCAATCTCACGATTCTAGACTGCTCGGCCAAGGCTTGAAGAATAGACTGACGGATCCACCATACGGCATAAGAAATAAATTTGAAACCTCTGGTTTCATCGAATCTTTGCGCAGCTTTGATCAAACCTAAATTACCCTCGTTGATCAAATCACCTAATGAAAGTCCTTGGTTTTGATATTGCTTCGCTACCGAAACAACGAACCTCAAGTTTGCTTTAGTAAGCTTCTCCAACGCCAATTGATCCCCTTCTCGTATTCTCTGAGCAAGTGTTACTTCCTCATCGGGGGTCAAAAGATCCACCTTACCGATCTCTTGTAAGTATTTATCTAGAGATTGAGACTCTCTATTTGTTATCTGCTTACTAATCTTAAGCTGTCTCATTCAGTTATTTGTGATTTAAAATTTATAATGCGGAACTTAACATCACGGAATCTAATAAAAGTTCCTGACTTTATAACGCCTATTAATCCTCTTTAGTTGAAGAATCTTTTTCAGGTTTTGGCAAAAGTGCTTTTCTAGAAAGTCTGTATTTACCTGTCTTCTTGTCAATTTCAACAAGCTTAACGGTAACTTCTTCGCCTACTTCCATTATACCATCCATCTTCTCTACTCTCTCCCATTTGATCTCAGAGATATGAAGTAAACCATCTTTACCTGGCATAAACTCAACAAATGCACCGAACGGCATAATTGATTTTACTTTTCCTTCATACACTTCGCCCACTTCAGGAATAGCAACAATGGCTTTAATTCTACTCAAAGCAGCTTGCATGGCCTCCTTATTATCTGCGAAAATCGTAACAACACCGTTGTTCGCTTCTTCTTCGATAATCACTGTAGCACCTGTTGATTTTTGAATCTCTTGAACTACTTTTCCGCCTGGCCCGATAACCGCACCGATTTGGTCTTTGCCAATGATTACTTTCTCACTTCTTGGAACATGAGGTTTGTAATCTTCTCTTGGTTCAGCAATTACTTTCTTCATTTCACCAAGTATGTGAAGTCTTCCTTCTCTGGCTTGGTTCAATGCCTTTTCTAATACTTCATAAGAAAGACCATCTACTTTGATGTCCATTTGACAAGCAGTAATCCCTTTTTCAGTACCCGTTACTTTAAAGTCCATATCACCAAGGTGATCTTCATCTCCCAAAATATCAGAAAGGATGGCATATTTGCCAGTTTCTGAATCAGAGATCATGCCCATTGCAATTCCAGAAACCGGTGCGATAATTTTCACACCAGTATCCAATAATGCCATTGTTCCTGCGCAAACAGTTGCCATGGAAGACGATCCGTTTGATTCGAGAATGTCAGACACTATTCTTATGGTATAAGGATTGTTCTCTGGTGCAGGCAATACTTTTTTCAAGGCTCTCATGGCTAAGTTACCATGTCCTACTTCTCTTCTACCTGGACCTCTATTTGGTCTTACTTCACCGGTTGAAAAGCCTGGGAAGTTATAGTGAAGAATGAATTTGTTGTAGCCATTTTCTGTGGCTCCATCAATCATTTGCTCATCCAATTTGGTACCTAAAGTACATGATGTCAAAGATTGAGTTTCTCCTCTTGTGAAAACCGCAGATCCGTGCGCTGATGGCAAATAATCCACTTCGCCCCAAATTTGTCTGATTTCAGTGAAATCTCTACCGTCCAATCGCTTTTGATCATTCAAAACGAAATTTCTGGCCGCTGATTTATGTATTTTTTTGAAGTATTGGCTCATTAAGAAGCCATTGTATCCATGATCTTCAGGAAGTGATTCCATCCAAGCATTTTTGATCGCTTTGATGTCAGAACTTCTGATCGACTTATCAGCGGTTTTCTTGGCCACTGATGCATAAAGTTGATCGTAAAGCTCAGCTTTCATTTTTTCGTAAAGGGCCAAATCAGATTTTTCGTGATCATATTCACGTTTTACTGTTTTGCCGGCTTCAACGCTCAACTCCATTTGGGCTTTGCATTGAATCTTGATGGCATCATGAGCGATTTTCATTGCTTCAAGCATATCGGCTTCAGAAGCTTCATTCATTTCGCCTTCTACCATCATAATATTGTCCATAGAAGCTGCAACAATAATATCTAAGTCTGATACTAGGGCAACTGCTTTGCTTGGATTCACTTTGAATTCTCCGTTGTGTTTTACAACACGCACCTCAGAAATTGGGCCATTGAAAGGAATGTCGGAAACTGCAATCGCTGCAGAGGCGGCTAATGCGGCCAATGCATCTGGCATCACATTCTCGTCATGTGAGATCATAGAAATCATCACTTGAGTGTCTGCGTGGAAATCATCTGGAAACAAAGGACGTAGTGCCCTGTCTACAAGTCTGCTGATCAATATTTCATGATCAGACAATCTACCTTCTCTTTTCAAAAATCCACCAGGTATTTTACCTGCAGAAGCGAATTTTTCTTGATAATCTACTGACAAAGGAAGGAAGTCAACATCTTCTTTAGCATCCTGAGATGCTACTACTGTGGCGAGCAACATCGTGTTGCCCATTTTTACTACAGCCGAACCATCGGACTGTTTTGCTAGTTTACCCGTTTCAATCGTAATGATTTGTCCATCAGGCATTTCGATGGTTTTAGTGATTACATTCAGCATAAATAATTTTTAAATAACAGCGTGGGGAAGTTTTAAGCCAAAACAAAACTTAAAGAAAGAAAAGAAGGGAATTCGATGAACTCCCTTCCTATGATTAGTCGTATTACTTACGTAAACTTAGTTCAGCAATAATTGCTCTATATCTTTCAATGTCATTTTTGTAAAGATAATCTAGCAGTCTTCTTCTTTTACCTACTAATTTAAGTAATCCAGTTCTTGAAGAGTGATCTTTTTTGTTGCTCTTCAGGTGGTCTGTGAGGTGATTGATGCGGTAGGTAAAAAGTGCAATTTGTGACTCAGGAGAACCTGTATCACTTTTTGACTTTAACCGACCATGATTCTCAAACAACTCCGCTTTCTTCTCATTTGATAAATACATGCTTAGCTAAAATTTGATAGTATAACTTAAAACAGCCGCAAAGGTAACTTATAAGCTCTTATCAAACAAGTTAGGCCGTTTTTAATTGTTTCTTCTTAGAGAACCGTTTCTTCGTCCTTTCCCAAAATGCCACATAGAAATCGGCTTCAAAAAGCCTTGCATCATTTCGGGCTTGCCTTAAGAAAAACAACCCAAAAGGAAATAGTATGATGTTCGACATCCACATGGCCAAAATTGGGTCTACAATTCCTTGTTTGCCCCACTTATCCCCCATGGTATTTAGCGTGTAGAAAATCAAAAAGAATATCACCGAGACAATTACAGGCAATCCTAAGCCTCCCTTTTTGATAATGGCGCCAATGGGTGCTCCGATCAAAAACATGATAAGGCAGGCAAATGAACGTGCTATTTGTTGACTTCTGGTGACCTTGAATTTATCGCGGTCGCGTTCAATGGTATCAATGGTACTGATACTCGCTTTAAATGTGGCGGTATTGGAACGGGCGTTGCTCACCGCGGTATTCATGATCGAGGTCCTTCTGATTTTAGAATCGTAGTACTGGTCAATCTTTTCCAAAATCTCGGCTTCAGTAAGCACTTTGGGCAGTTCCTCTTTCGGAGACATTTTAATCTGATCTGGTTTCAGGTTCCGATTGAGCGTTTTTTTAGAAACTACTTTTTTATCCTGAAGCAGCTCTGAATTGCCCAAGCCTGCATATTGAGGACTAGAATTAATGGAAGTATCGGACTGAGCACTGACCAGCGCTGCCCTTTTCCTTCTGCTCATTCTTATAGAATCGTTAAAAGCCCTTTCCGTTTCCATTTCTTCGGGAAGACCCACCGATTTTACAGAATGAAATTGGAATGAATTGCCCACATCCCTGAACAGACGGTTTCTCGCATTCAGAATATCCAAACTCATTGAATCAATACCCAATTTTAGATCATTCCTAGTTTGCACCAATCGACTTCTTCGAAAAAGCTTTTCGTCTGTATCGCCCATATCGAAAGAGGATAAATCGAAAATGATTTTGCTTTCACTGAACTTATTCCGAATAAATTGACCTCCATCAAGCTTTTCGCGATAATTCTCATTGCCGCTTTCGGCATATTTTATACCGTTATACAATTCTAGCGCTAAGTATCTTTGATTCATGAAGGAATACATTCTGCCTGAATCTGCTATAATGACCTCCTTATTGCCCCGCGCATCGCGATTGGTGTGATCATAAATGATAATATCCCTTAGGCGTTCATCATCTACTTTTTCATTCACCTTGATGCTGTAACCGGGAATACCTCCGTAGAAAACGCCTTGTTTGATGTCCAATGCAGGCTTTTTCGTCCGCATGTCCCATAAGAGACTATAAGTTTTAAGGTTAGTTTTTGGAACAAGTACGGTGTTGGAGTAGTATGTAAAACCAGTAAGTAACAGTACAAAAATAAAGATGGAGGCAAGTGACCTGATCAACGAAATTCCCGAGCTTTTGACCGCGGTAAGCTCAGAGTGTTCTCCCAAATTGCCGAAAGTCATGATAGAACTAAGGAGCACCGCCAGAGGAAAAGCATCGGGAGAAGCCGAAATTGAGAAGTAAGTAATGAGTTCTCCGAAAATTGAGAAACTCAAACCCTTGCCCATGATCTGGTCGAAATACTTTAGCAAGGTAACCAGCAGCAGTATAAAGTCTACAACAATCAGCGTCAAAAGAAAGGGGCCAATGAACGACCCAAAGACCAGTTTATCAATTTTCTTCATTCTCAGCATTGCGCGGATTTGCTGACAAAGATCATGCCTTCACACTCTTAAAGCAAACGTTAAATTATGTTTTGAGCAACTAACCTCCAATAAGCTCTTTGAGGCTGTGTACTATATTTTCCCAAAGATCTTGCTGTTCTTCTGGATCGTCCAAATCAGAATAATCTGTAATTTGAAGAAATACCGATTGGGTCAATTCGCTCAACATCAGGCGCAACTCGATATAAGTTGGGTCGCCTTCATCCTCTTCAGTTTCGGGCAAAAACTCGAATTTCACAAAATGATTGGTCTTTTGAGCAGCTTTTGTCGCCTTATGTTCTTCACCATCCCATAAAAAACTGTACACTTTGTCCTCATTGATATTAACATCCTCTGCAAACCACTGGGCCAAACCACTTGCAGTGCTCAGATAGGGAAAAAGCATTTTAGTGGAAGCATTCACTTCAAACTCGGTCACAAACTTATTTTTTGCCATAGTTCAAAAAATCTTGATTCGATCAATATAGAATTAAAATAGGAATACCACAAACCGAAAATTTTTTGAGCAATCCCCTTCTTTCAACTCCTTTTCAATTCTTTAATTTTAATTAGAGCCCCACTATTTGAAATAAATGTTGGGCTGAGGCGGAAGTTGCACAAAATTCTTCAAAATCCTGTTGTATTTTCTTTTTTCTAATTCGTATGTTTGCACTCCGAATTTCAGGCGAGGTAGCTCAGTTGGTTAGAGCGCAGGATTCATAACCCTGAGGTCACGGGTTCAACTCCCGTCCTCGCTACAAAATTAAACCACTTCATTTAACTTTGAAGTGGTTTTTTTTATTCCCTCCCCTAGAGCACTTCCCTAATTTTAAACTACAAAACACCCTCATTCTAAAATTAAATTTGCTTTACAGATTCATAATCAGTACATTATATCAATACCATTACCATTCACAAAATCTAAATATATATTGCTATGAATTTTCAAGGAGCAAAAGTGCCTAATTTACCCAAGGGCGTAAATCAGTATAGGCCAGTTACAGATTACATGACCAAAGAAGTTATTTCTTTTAGTCCTGACCAAAGCATTTCGGATGCCATGGATATTTTTTTAGAACATAAAATTTCTGGGGCACCAGTGGTTGATGCCAACGAGAAAATTGTTGGAGTACTTTCAGAGATCGATTGCCTTAGAATCATGGTAGACGAAGCCTACCATAATCTACACCATGGTAAAATTACCGTTTCGCAATACATGAGCAACAATGTAACTACTATCTCAATGGATATGGATGTTCTTGATTGCGCACAAAAATTTTTAAGAACGCATTACAGGAGGTTTCCTGTGGTAGACGTGCACGGTAAACTCAAAGGGCAAGTGAGCAGAAGGGATATTTTAAAAGCAACAAGGGATTTAAAAACCTCGACTTGGTGAGATTTACCAAACATCTTTCCATTCAGGATGCTTTGAGAGAATCGCTTTGGCAAAAGGACAAAGCGGGAGTATCTTTATTTTCTTTTCCCGAACGAACTCTACCGCATATTTGACCAAAGCCACACCTACCCCATGCCCTCTAAGGCTATCGTCTACTTCGGTATGATCGATAATGATCAGTTCGGTTCCCGCTTTAGAGTAGGTCATTTCTGCAAGTCGCTTGCCCGCTAACTCGTAATAAAAACTACCTTTAGTTTCTGTCTCTTGATGTTGAATCAGTATCGCCATGCTGAATGCCTTAATGCTTGATAATCGCCTGAAGTCAAAAATAGCAAAAAAAAAGAAAGACCTAGTGAGTAAACATGAATGCCCAATTCAAAGCTCGAGTAAAATCCAGAGGTCCTATGCTTCAAGCCAATCACCAGAAGCTTAAAAAATCCACGCCTGGCCAATCATCTCTGTGCTAATGCCTTGAATTATCAAGTAGGTTGGGTTAAAATTAAGACTGTGTTCAACGCAAAAAGCTTCGGCCGCACTCAAGGAAATTAGATTTATCATTTCAAGCTTCCCGAAGTTATCGTGAATACCTGTCATTCACCGAAGCCATTCCACCATTCATCGTATTCAAAATAATGCCGCAAGGGCTTGAAGTACTTTTATGTCACGAAAAAAGCAATGCACCACTACCCTAACATATCACGCAAATTTGGAGCCCAGCAGCTAAAGTCTGGTTTGGGTATGATTTTCCTTTTAAGCCTGGTAATATTCAGTACGCTGATTATTAAAATGCTTGGTTTAGTGGGTGGCGCTTTTTTGTTGATCATCCCCGTGGCGGTCATTGTTTTGGCCACCATCTGGAAGTACCCAAAAACTGGTCTTTGGATGAGTTTGATCATGGGCTTTCTTACTTCTGGCATCAGTCGCTATGTAGCTGGACCTTGGGGTTTAACCCTCGATATTTTGATGGCGCTTTCATGGCTGAGCGTAATGCTCAATTCGGGTGTTCGCGTCAACTGGAAATTCCTCAACAATGACATTGTTATATTCTCCACCTTTTGGTTTGGTTACTTACTCTTAGAGGTTATCAATCCAGCAGGAAATGGCATTGTTGCATGGTTCTATGCCATGCGAGGAATCGGATTCTACCAAGCACTTTCTATCCCTTTAATTTTTCTCCTTTTTAGGAAAGAAAGGGACTTTAAAATCTTCCTTAACCTACTTGTTGTTCTCTCTTTGGCGGGTGTGGCTTGGGGCTTTAAGCAACAAATATTCGGGGTGGACGCAGCCGAGTACCGATGGCTGTGGGATGAGCTTCACCACGAAGAGCACGTTCTTCATGGAGTCTTAAGGGTGTTTTCATTTTACAGCGATGCGGGTCAGTTTGGTGCATCACAGGCCATGATGGCCCTTTTGATGGGGATTTTGGCCACTGGCCCGTTTAAATTTAGGACTAAAATTTTCTATGGCGCCTGTGCTGTATTGTTCTTCTTAGGTTTCGCTATATCAGGAACTAGAGGTGCTTTGGCAGTTCCCCTTTTTGGTGGCATCGCCTATTTGATCGCCACCAAGAATTTCAAAATACTCATGGCAGGGCTTTCGGGCATTATCTTAGTATTCTGCATCCTTAAATACACTTTTCTTTTTCAGGGGGTGGAGCAAGTACGTAGAATGCGCACGGCATTAGACCCTAATAATAAATCCCTTTCTGTAAGACTAGATAACCAACGCACTTTTGCGCGCTACCTGAGCAATAAGCCTTTTGGAGCTGGCGTAGGCACCGCAGGATTTTGGGGAGCGCGATTCAACCCAAATTCATTGATGGCCGCTACACCTACGGACAGTTGGTATGTGAAAATCTGGGCAGAAACTGGCATTGTAGGCCTAGCCATTCACCTCTCCTTTTTAGGGTTTGTAATTGGCAAAGGTGCTCACATGACCATGGCCCTAAAGGACAAAAAAAGGAAAACCTATGCTTTGGCACTTTTCGCCTGCATTGTAGGGGTTCTTTTCTCGAGTTATGGCAACCAAGTATTTGGTCAAATGCCAACTGGTATGATCATGAACATGGCCATCCCATTCTTATTCTTAATCAAACATTGGAAAAACGAAAACTAACATGAATACACTGATCACTATAATTCTAGCAGCTGCAATTACTTATTTAAGTCTTTCAGGACTGTACATGCTGGTTTTGGCCTTGGCTTCTAAAATAAAACGGAGCAGTGCTAAAAGCATAAGCAGCAAAACCAATAAGTTTTTGGTTTTAGTGCCTTCTTACAAAGAGGATAAGGTAATTATTGCGAGCGCAAAAAGAAACCTTGCGCTCAAATACCAATATCCAAAAGCCGATTTTGATCTTCTTGTGATTGCGGATGGGCTGCAAAAGAACACCGTACAAGTCCTGAATAAAATGGGTGTGCTGGTTCACGAGGTGAACTTCGAGAAAAGTACCAAAGTAAAATCACTACAAAGCGCTATGTCGCATTATGACAAAAGTGATGGTTACAATGCTGTTGTTATACTTGATGCCGACAATGTGATGAACCTCAATTTTCTGCATAAGGCCAACGCCTATTTAAACCAAGGTTACAAAGCCATTCAAGGTCAGAGGGCTGCCGCTAACGCTCAAAATACAATTGCCTTGTTAGATGGGCTTTCAGAATTGGCCAATCAAGAAATGATCTGCAAAGGAGCTAACGTGCTAGGGCTTTCTTCAAAACTATCTGGGTCTTCTATGGTCTTTGATTTCGATTTATTCAATCAGGTGGTCTTTGATTTAAAAGCCATTGGAGGTTTCGACAAGGAACTCGAATTGATGTTCACCCAAGAAAGGATCTTTATCAAATATGCCGCTGACCTGATTGTAACGGACGAGAAAATTGGTTCATTCGAAAGCTTCTCTAAACAAAGAGGTCGTTGGTTAGAATCTCAGTATTCATTTTTAGGCAAGTCTTGGAAATCGGCATTGAAGGGCTTGCTGCATGGTAATTTGGATTACTTTCATAAAACCTTGCAACTGGCCATGCCACCAAAAGTAATGGCGCCTTTCGCGCTTATGCTTTTGGTTTTGATCAGTTTTTTGATTGAAAATTATGCGCTCACAATTATTGCCCTATCTGGCTTGGTTGCTAATCTAGGCGCCTATTTTATCACGCTCCCTTTCGACTTAATCTGGTCGAATGGCTTTCAATTGATCATAGCAATGCCAAAGCTCTTGATGTCCACCATTAGTGCTTTTAAATGGATGAAAAAATCCAAAACCGAGTTTATCCACACCACTCATAACATAACCCAAATCTGATGTTCAACGGAATGCCATGGCCTTTGCTCTTACCGCTGGCTTCACTCTTCGTGATTTGGGGCATAATGAGGTCGAAGGCCGAAATCGCAAGAGATGCTGAAAAAGAATTGAAACGGAAAGCCAAAAACAAGTCGAAGAAAAAATGAAAACTGCACCATTAAATATATTGCTGATTTGCAAATCGCTACCCTGGAGATTCAAAGGAGGCATACAAACCCATACCTGGGATTTGGCGCGTACTTTGGCTACCAAAGGACATGCCGTGTCCATTCTTTCTGGAGGGGCGTATAAAAAACCTGTTCAAAAGTACTTCCGAGAAGGAGTTCAAGTGATTGAAATTCCATTTTTCCCGGGAAGATACATTAAGCCTATTTCCTTATTTGCGGAAGAATTTAGTTTCAATTTAGAAGTTAAAAAATGGGTAAACCTACACCATATTGAGTACCAAATCATCCATGCCCAAGGCCGTAGTGGCTATCTTTTATATACCAACAAAAGTCTGCACCATAAACTGGTCAATACAGTACATGGCGTCACCAGTATAGAGGCTGGCGGTAATAAAGCGCTTCATTTCAATAGCAAAATACATTCTGGAATTACGCAGCGCTTAGAACGAAAAATGCTCAAAGCATCAAGCTTGAGCATTGCTGTAAGTCAGGATTTAAAAAATACTTTAGGGCTGAAAGGCATTTCGAAAAACATCGAGGTAATTCCAAATGGTGTCAAAAAGCCAAAAACTTTGGCCATCAAGAGAAATCAAAAAACTGAAGACAAATTCCTTTTTGTTGGCAGGTTGCATCCTGTTAAAGGGCTCATTCCACTTTTGAACGCCATGCTCAAAACTAATAATGGATTGATGCTTGATATTGTTGGAGATGGGCCAGAACGAAAAGCAATAGAGCATTTTATTGGAAAGCATGATTTGGGTAAGCGTGTAAGGCTACTTGGTGAAAAATCTGAGGATCAAATTCAAAATTTACTTCCATCCTACTGTGCTTTAGTCCTTCCCTCAACCTACGAAACTCAAGGGATTGTATTGCTAGAAGCTAATGCTTTGGGCATTCCAGTCATTGCCTCGGACTTGGCCGCGATTAGAGAATCCATTACTCATGGTTTTAATGGTTTACTCTGCAACCCAAATCAACCAAGCACATTCATCGATGCCATGGCATTCATGATCGCCCATAAAGACGAAGCCAGAATTATGGGCTTGAATGGCCAAGAGCGCGTCAAAAGAGACTTTTCTTGGGAAAGTATTACAGCGAATACCATTGCATCTTACCAGCAACTAGCACAATAATGATCAAGCGATTTATCCAAAACCCGATGCTTTCAAACAGCATGTACTCATTATTGGGGCAGACCTCCTTTCTATTGAGCAACTTCTTGCTTTTTGTAATTCTACTTCAACAGTTTTCGCAAGCCGCCTTCGGTATTTGGGGGCTGTACATTACACTGATTTCTATTGCCGACAGCATTCGTAATGGAATGATTCAAAACGGGCTAACCCGCTTATTGATCAAGCAGCCAGAAGACGAAAAAAACTTAGTTGCCTCTGGTCTACTTTTCAATTATGCCATCATTGCTCTTTCATCTTTGTTCTTCTTTTTAGCTGCCGACTTATTGGCTAAATCTTGGGATTCAATTGAATTGGCCTCACTTTTTCGTCAGAGTTGGAAGTCACTTTTGGCATTGGGGAGTTTGCAAATCATGTATGTTTTGTGCTTCGCCAAAGGCAAGTACAAGACCTACTTCATCATCAACCTTATCTATTTTATCACATTCGTTGTAGGTATTTTTGTGTATTCCAGAACGAATGATATCACTTTTACAGCCATCTTAAATTGGCAGCTCATCGCCATTGTGCCTTCACTCCTATATGGATTTTCGCAAAGGATTTTAAACATTGGTTTGGTGAAGCTAAGCCAGGTGAAAGCCTTGGCAAGTTTCGGTAAGTTCATAGCGGGTACCAATTTACTTTCATTGCTCTTTAGCAAAGCAGACATTCTAATGATTGCTTTCTTTTTAGATCCTTTGGCCGTGGCCCTCTTTCACTTTGCTACCAAAATCATTCAATATGTAGAAATGCCATTGACGGCTTTGAGCCAAGTCATTTATCCCAGATTAGCGGCAAGTTATCATTTGAAGGGCGTCAACGAACTAAAAAAGGAATATGGAAAAGCGGTGGTAGCGTTATTAGCACTCATTATCCCTGGGGTAATCATTATCAATGTTTTCAACATGAATATCATTCAGCTTTTGTCCTCAGAAAACTACCAAGGCGCAGCACCCTTGATCGTTATTCTTTCGATAGGTTGTTTGTTTAAACCATGGGGAAGAGTATTCGGGCTTACCCTGGATGCTATTGGCAAACCAAAGATCAACTTCTTAATGCTTGCCTTTAGCCTAATGGTAAATATTATAATGAACTACATGTTCATACCTAAATACGGAGTGGAAGGTGCGGCACTGGCAACGACTACGAGCATCATTCTAACCGTGATTTTAGGCCAATTCAATATAAAAAGACATACCGAAATCAATCCATTCATTGAGGTTTGGAAAGATTTGAAATACAAAAAATTACTCATTCTAAAATTTTAAACACATGGAACTCACTTTCGGAACCGCACAAATCTACACCAGCGAAAGAATGAAAAACCACCCTGCAATGGGCAAACTTTTCAACTCAATTTTTGGCTATACCAATGTTGGTAACTACGCCAGGTTCACCATATTCAAAAAGCTGATTCGCAAGATTCACTTTTCAGGAAATGACAATATTCTAGATTTAGGCACTGGTTATGGTGAGTATGCTATTAGTTTGGCCACCGCCCTGCCAAATGCCAAAATCCATGCGCTTGATATTGACCAAGGAAGGATCAATGACGTAAACCGCGCCATAAAATTAGCTGGAATCCAAAACATACAGACCTATTCTGATTTCTTAGAACAAACCGAAATCACTGATTTAGACTTTGCTTTCTCAGTTGACGTTTTCGAACACATTTTACCTGAAGAAATGCCCTTTAAAACAGTGTTTCAAAAATTAAAATCAGGAGGCCATTTCTTAGTGAAAATCCCCAATGTAACGCAGAGGACCATTTTTCCTGATAAGTATTTTGAAGAACATCACGATTGGTTGGAAGACGAACACGTTGGTCAGGTGTATAATTTGGAAGGTTTGAAAAACCGATTCGAAGCTGAAGGCTTTCAAATTGTTCACGCCTCTTATTCAGACGGCTATTTATCTCGCCTGGCTTGGGAAATCGCCTATTTAGGAAAGAAACTGGGGACAATTACCCAATTAATAACACTCCCTTTCACCAAAGGATTAATCCACCTGGACCGAATGTTGCATCGCCCTACTTGGGGCAATGCCATTCAGGTCATAGGTAAAAAACCATGATCATGAACACTCCCCTGATTTCAATCATTACCGTCAATTATAAGCAAGCCAAAGTGACTTGCGAATTATTGGATTCATTACAAAAGCTAAGCTATCCGAAATTGGAAGTAATTGTGGTGGATAATGCCCAAAGCGCGGATGACACCAGCTTATTTAGGCAATTTTATAAAGAGGCCAGAGTGATCAATTCTTCTGAAAATCTTGGTTTTGCGGGAGGCAATAACCTTGGGATTCAGCAAGCCAATGGCGATTACGTTTTATTGCTCAATAATGATACTGAGGTCAAAGATGGAATGATTGAGCAATTGCTGGATTGTTTTACAAGCACAAACATTGGTGCGGTTAGTCCGGTAATCAAATATTATGATACACCTGATAAAATTCAGTTTGCTGGTTTTACTGAAATCAATGCCATCACTGGAAGAAACGAGTTGATCCACAGCAAACCAGCAAATGGTAAAACACTGTCGAGCCCCTATTTTCACGGGGCCGCAGTGATGATTCCAAAGTTTGTCATCAATCAATGCGGCTTAATGCCAGAAGACTACTTTCTCTATTATGAAGAACTCGATTGGTCGCGTAGATTTGTTGATCAAGGATTTGAAATTCTAGTCTGTTTAGAGGCCGAAATACTGCATAAGGAATCCATTTCCACAGGTAAAAACAGCCCGTTAAAAGTCTACTACCAAACCAGGAACAGGATTCATTTTATGAATGGACAAAAAACAAGCCCTGTGCCCTTTCTTACTTTCTTTATTCTTTTTAGTACCCCTAAAAATATGCTATCGCATTTATTCAAATCTGAATTCAAGCACTTAAAAGCTTTTTGTAAGGGATTTTGGGATGGGTTGGTTTTGAAAAAGATGGGGTTTCAAAAGATCTAAATCACTCCTCTGATTATTCAGAGGAGTCATCGATCAAATACTGTCGTTCATCGAAAGTAAAAAATATCCTTCACCACCCAGAGTAACTTTAATCTATCAAAAAGAAAAAGTCATGGAAACTCTATTCTGGATCTCGCTAAGTATCATCTTTTACACCTTCATTGGTTATGCCTTAGTTATTACACTTCTATCTGCTCTAAAGAAGAAGAAAAAGAGCTTACCTCAGCTTTCAGACGAGGACTTACCCGAGGTAACTATGCTGATCGCAGCTTATAATGAAGAAGAAATTATAGCCGATAAAATCCAGAACTGTTTAAGCCTAGAATACCCTAAGGAGAAATTCAAGCTTGTTTTTGTTACTGATGGTTCGAATGACAAAACAAATTCTATAATCTCAACTTACGATGAAATTAAGCTTGAATACAGACCTGAAAGAAAAGGCAAAATAGCCGCTACAAATAGAGTGATGCCATTGATCAATACTCCTATCACTATTTTTAGTGATGCCAATGTAATGCTCAATCCAAGAGCAATCAAAGCATTAGTGAATCCTTTCCAATCCAATTTAACTGGAGCGGTTTCAGGAGAAAAAAGGGTCATTAGCGAAACTCATGATGGTGCCAGCGCAACTGGTGAAGGCTTTTATTGGAAACTAGAATCATATCTTAAAAAGAAAGATGCTCAGTGGAACTCCCTTGTAGGTTCTGCCGGTGAGCTCTTTGCAATTCGTACACACCTTTTTGAGCCTACAGAAGAAAACACTTTGATTGAAGATTTTGTAATGACCATGAGGTTGGCGGCAAGTGGGTATAAGGTTGATTACGAACCTCATGCCGTGGCCACCGAAACCGCCTCGGCCACTATTGAAGAAGAATCAAAACGTAAAATTAGAATTAGCGCTGGAGGTATTCAGGCAGTCATCAAACTGGTTGGCCTACTCAATTTCTTCAAATATGGAAAGCTCACATTTCAGTACATTTCACATAGAGTACTGCGCTGGACTTTAATGCCATTGGCGCTGATCACGCTCTTATTTACATCTTTTTGGATTGCCGATAAGAGTTTGTTTTATGAACTATTCTTCAGGGCTCAATTGATTTTCTATCACCTTACTTTCCTAGGTTATGTGATTAGAAATCAAAAGACAAGCTATAAACTCTTGCATATCCCCTACTACTTTATCTATATGCATGTGTGCGTTATCCAAGGTTGGTTCAAATACTTCTCTGGAAATCAAAAAGTGACTTGGGAAAAGTCAAAAAGGGTGGCTTTGGCAAATCACTGATCGGTATTGGCACAAATCAGGAATAAGGAATTTCAACAATAAACTCACAGCCCTGATCAACATCACTCTTTACCTCAATGCTTCCACCATGCATTTCTACAAACTGTTTGACAATGGATAAACCTAAACCCGAGCCCTGGATATTTCTTACATTGGTAGCTCTGTAAAACGAATTGAACAGGCCTTTTTGGTCTTTCAATGGGATGCCAATACCATAGTCTCGTACGGTCATCACCACTTTCTTTATTTTTTGAAAGTTTAGGGTGATCAGTGGGTTTTCTTTGCCTTCAGAATATTTCAAAGCATTGCTTACCAAGTTGGACAAAACATGCTCAAAAAGTTGTTGATCAATGTCTACCGGTTGTGGTACGCCCGATATCTTTAGTTCTACAGTCCTTTGGTCACTTCTGAACAGGGTTTGTTGGTCAATTAGTTTTGAAACAAAGGCCACTAAATCACTGTGTTGCTTTCTGATTTCAACACGACCTGCCTCGATTTTGCCTAAGGTAAGAATGTCGTTCATGAGCGAAGTAACCCTGTCTATTTCAGACTCAATCCTCTTCAAATACTTACTATATTCTTCAAAATGTTGAGGCAATTGGTTCTCTAATTTGAAAGAGATTAAATCGGCATTTTGCTTGATTGTGGTGAGCGGTGTTCTGAATTCATGCGAAGTCATCGAAACGAATCTAGACTTCAGTTCATTGAGCTCACGTTCTTTCGTCAACGCCTTTTCCATCTCTGCCTGAACTTCTTTTTGCAAGGTGATATCGCGGGCGAATGCAGTAAAGGAATGAATTCCATTTCTTATGATTGGCAATATTGCCAGTTCAATCGGAAATTCCTGGCCATCCTTCCTCATTGCGCTGATTTCAATTCTCTGATTCAAAACTGGGCCATGACCCGTTTTAAAATAATTTGTCATTCCATCGGAATGCGCGTTTTTATGTCTGGAAGGAATTACATTTTGGGTCAAAGATTGACCCACAACCTCGTCTGGACGCCAGCCAAAAATAACCTCGGCTTGCGGGTTCCATTCTGTAATTTTACCTTCTTGATTGATGGTAATGATGGCATCTAAGGCCGAGTTGATAATGGTCCTTAGTTTGGTCTCATTTTCCCTGAGCTCCTTTTCGGCCCTCAGCTGTTGGCGTTTGGCCTTGGCATTTTTCAACCGATTAGACGCCAAATTGGCAATTGTAGTCAGGGTAGCCAAATGTTCATTATTGAAAAAATTCTTATCGACATGTTCGGAGTCAATCACTCCAATTACACGGCCATCGGCTATAATGGGCACCGTTATTTCAGAAAGACGGATGGCATCATCCACAACATATCTTTCATCTAAACTAGTATCCGCTATGATCTCGGCTATGCCGCTTTTGGCTACCGAACCGACAATGCCTTGACCAAATTTGATTTTAATAGGATTGACAACAGTCCGATCTTTGGCCATTTTAGGGCCATAAGCTGCCAGCTGATCTAGGCAATTCTCTTCTTCATTGAGGATATAGATTACACAATCTTCGTAGCCGAATTCTTCGATCACGTTTTCAGCAATTTCCCATGCAATTTCCCCGATATCTTCCTTGGTCAAAAGTTTTGTAACAAAACCATTGATGGCCCTGAGGTAGCGTTGGTTGTCAGATAGCTTTTTATTTCTCAGCTTAAGGTTCTCCCTTTCGCTGGCGAGTTCCGCTTCGTTTTCAAGGTTACCCTGAATAAACCCGATGAACTTGGCAAAGAGGTCGATAAACTCTAAATCGTAGCTATCGAAATCTACTCCTCTGGGTTCAGAAGAAGAAAAATTAACTGTGCCTCGCTTTTCTCCATTGACGAAATAGGCAGTTCCTATATAACTCTCCAGCCCAAAAAGATCGTAGGCGGGGTGTCCCGCAAACTGAGATTGGCTAAAATGGCTTACCGCTATTTTAGAATCCATTTTATAGGTGATATCACAGTAGGTTTTTCTGAAATCAAACTTCTGTCCAACGAATAAGCTCCCGTTATCTTCCTCTAAGAAATACTCCTTTACAGTATAATCGTCATTATTAATTTCGCTGATAATACCGATGGGTAATTCCAAATAGTTGGCCGCTATCTCCAAGCCTTGCTTAATTTGGTCGTGGCCTGTGATATCTGGATTGGAGGTAATTTCATTCAAAAGTTGAAGCCCTTGCTTGTATTTGTTCAACCGCGAACGGGTGTATAAAAGCTCTTGTTCATCCCTCTTTTTGCCAGTGATGTCCATGTGAATACCCAAAGACCCAATTCGCACTCCATTCAGATCGTAATTGGGAGCACCGCTGATCAAACACCAAATCGGGTGGCCATCCTTATGATTTAATTGAACCTCGTAAACACTCGCCACACCTTCAGCACGTTTTTCATGTTCTTTATCTATGATCTCTTTGGTGTGTTCAGGAATAAGAACCATTGAGGCTACTTTCCCAATCAATTCATCTGGCTTGTACCCTGTGATAGTGCACATGGCTTCGTTCACAAAAAGTATTTCCTCATCTAGGTTTACTTCCAATAATCCGAACTGAAGATTTTGAATGATTCCTCGATATTTTTCCTCTGAAAAGCGGATAAGCCGATCTGAATCATACCTTTCAGTAATGTCCCTGGCTACGGACATCATTCCCAAGATTCCCTCCTCATCTTCTAGGATTTGGACATTCTGACCAATCCATAAAGATTCATTATCCTTGGTCACCATTGGGAATTCTAAATAAGTAGAACTGTTGCCCTCTGCCAGTTGATTCCGATAGAAAGCTTGAACTTGCTCTTTATAGTCTTCTCGTATTAATTCGTGATAAGTCCTCGATAATAATTCGCTTTTTGAAAAGCCCGTCACCTCAACTGCCTTGGGATTTACATAGGTAAATCTTCCCTTGGTATCCGTTTCATAAATAATATCATTGGCGGCTTCTACCAACATTTGATAGCGATTAATTGATCGCTTTCGGGCGGCATATGGTTTCTTGTTACTCAAGTCAAATGAAATATGGTACAAATCATCTGAAGGTTCAACCCAAAGGTTAAAAATTAATCCATCTATTGAATAATCAAGCTGAAAAGCAGCTGGAGAGTGACCATTTTCTTTGATAGCTTGGGCTAAATCAGCAACTATAGGGAATCCAACTTTCAACCTTAGCACATCAAACCATTTGCTAGGTATAAGAAAAACCTTGCACAATACTGCGTCTTTTGTAACAATCAGAAACGGCTTCTCTTCCAAGAGGGTATAATTTTGCTTTGCAAAACAAATCAATTGCCCTCATTAAAATTTGGAGTTTCGATGACTGACACTATTTTTCGACAATTGACAGATTTTGTCGATAAGTGGAAAATTAAGTGCTCAAATTTAGGCTTTCGTGAATCACAAAAGATGGGCAACAAAATAATAAGCCATCACAAAGCAAGCAATGAACTTAAGCAGTGTACCCGTTAAAAACCCAAGAAATGAACCCATGGCCGATCTCATGGCCTTATTGGTATCCTGCCCTGCACTCAATTCTCCTAAAAATGCTCCCACCAAAGGGCCGATAATAATACCGAAGGGCGGAAAGAAAAACATTCCGAGCAGAAGCCCAATGGTACTGCCCCAAATCCCCTTTTTTGTACCTCCGAACTTCTTTGTTCCATAGATGGGCACAACATAGTCCAAGGCTGTGACGGCCACTGTAACTAAGGCCAAGGTCCAAAGTAAATCCTCGGTGAAAGAAACACGTGTTGTCCAATGTAGCAGGAGAATACCAAAAAAACTGATGGGAGGCCCGGGTAGAATAGGCAAAACACAACCCGCAATACCCACCAACATTAAAATAGCGCCTGAAATGATCAAAAAGATGTCCATAAAAAAATGATTGAGTAATTTAAATATGGTTAAAATTGAGCGATAATTAAATATGGAGATCAGAAAAAAACTTTTATTGGAGCATTCAAAAGCGAACACTGAATTGATTGCCAATTATATAGGTGAATATCAGGAGCGGTTTGATATTTTGATGGAGTTGTTCTTAAATAACGAAAATCGCATTGCGCAAAGGGCGGCTTGGGTAGTTGGAGAAGTATCCAAAAAACATCCAGATTTGGTGAATAAACACCTAGAAAGCATGGTATCTAATTTAAAAAAGAAAAACCTGCATGACGCGATCAAGAGAAACACGGTGAGAATACTTCAAGAGGTTATAATTCCTGAAAGCCTATGGGGCGAAACAGCTGACATTTGTTTTGACCTATTGGTTTCCAAAAATGAGCCTGTAGCGGTAAAATGCTTTTCGATGACGGTACTGCTCAACATCGTCAAACACGTCCCAGAGCTTAAAGAGGAATTGAAAATTATAATTGAAGATCAAATGCCCTATGCTTCCGCAGGTTTTCAATCTCGTGGAAAAAAAACGCTCAAAGCCTTAGAAAAAATAAAGGCCAGTTCCATCGAGCGATGAACTGGCCTCAATTGAAATTTCAATTTTTTACTTTTCGGCTTGATACTGCTCTTTCACTAATTCTGGAAAATACTTTTTGAATTTGCGCACCTTAGGAACGGCAATATTGATGATGTAAGGATTGCCAGGATTCAATTCATAGTAGTTTTGATGATATGCTTCTGCCAGCCAAAATTCGGAGTATTCCGATACTTTCGTAGCTATCGGTTTGTCGTATTTTCCTTCACTGTTGAGCTGGGCAATGTACTTTTCTGTGGCTTCCTTTTGTGCAGCATCATGATAAAACACTTCTGTTCTGTACTGCGCACCTACATCTGGCCCTTGTCTATTGACTTGCGTTGGATCATGCGTAGCAAAAAATATATCCAGTAATTTATCATATGAAATGATTTTTGGATCATAATATATCTGAATGGCCTCCGCATGGCTAGTTTCGCCATAACTTACCTGTCCGTAGGTAGGATTTTTTTCTTTGCCCCCTGTATAGCCAGAAACCACATCTTTCACGCCTATTACCCTCTCAAAAACTGCTTCGGTACACCAAAAACACCCTCCTGCGAAAGTAGCCAGTTCGTATCCCTGTTCTAGCGCTTGCTTGGGATCAACCACAACAGTTTGCTCTGTTGGGTTTGAACAACCCGATAAGGTTAAGTTCAGAAGAAGACTTGTCAAAATTGAATATAATGTATGCATTTAATTTTTTAGCTTGATTAACAAATGCAGTAACGCCTTGACAGCCGAATGGTTTTTATTTATTGTCGTACAGAATGCTTTTCAGGTCTGCTGGGGAATAATTGATGGACTTTAAAGTCTTGTTATCAGCTGTTCTGTACACCAAAAAATGACCGTCTGATTCCTCAATATAGCTTTCAGTACCATCTTTTTGAAAATAATGCACTCTAGTTGCCTCGGCCTCCTCAAGTGTTTTGCAGGTTTTGCTCATATTCGAGCGCTGTACTTCATCGAACAAAGTTTTGAACTTGTCGCCTAAACCGAATTCCAAGATGGCACCAGAAAGCACATATTGAATATCGCATAGTGCATCTGCCACTTCGACTAAATCCTTTTGTTGAATAGCTTCTTCTAACTCTTTCAATTCTTCTGCAATCAAGGCCACCCGAAGACTACAGCGATCTGCTGAAGGAATTTGCGGGGTTTTGACAATGGGGTGCTTAAAAGTACTATGAAATTCTGCGACTGAATTGAGGGCTTGTGGTTCTTGCATAATCGAAAATAAAAAAGGCCTGTGTTTGACAGGCCAATGTTATAAAAATATTCTCTGTAGATAAACTAGTTATCGTCTTTTTTGAATTTTGGTGGCTTCCCTCCTTCCGGAACAAAAATGAGCGCGGCTGAATTTAAGCAATAACGCAGTCCTGTTGGTTGAGGCCCATCGTCAAAAACATGTCCTAAATGAGAACCACTTTTGCTATCTACTACCTCCCATCGGACCATTCCGTAAGTTGTATCTTTTACCAATTTAATTGCATCATCTGAAATGGGTTTCCAGAAACTTGGCCAACCTGATCTTGAGTCGAACTTGGTTTCAGAACTGAAAACAGGTTGTAGACTTGCGGCAGAGTAATAAGTGCCCTTCTCGTAAAACTTATCATATTTTCCTGTAAACGCCCTTTCTGTAGCCTGCTTTCTTAAAATTTCAAACTGTTCAGGAGTAAGTCTCTTCTTCCATTCCTCCTCAGATAATTGAATTTCGTATTTAGGCGGCTCTTGAGATAATTTCTCAATCTTGTCGTCTGGAGATTGGCTTTTTAGTGATATAAAACTAGCCACAAGCAAAATGAGCAGCCCTCCGATTAATATAAGTTTTGTTTTCATGATGTCCGTTGAATTAAAACATAACCTAACTACGCAGAAAATGTTGCGGGAGATTTAGGAACAGGGGAATGCTCAAGACAATTGTTGACGAAAAGATGTCTTGGCGACAATACCATTACCATCCACAATGGATGAAT
>Ga0210009_1000412_pt1 | contig 49386 bp, 42 predicted proteins | sample CryGeyCG2114_065_FD_185457 | JGI IMG/M metagenome (GOLD analysis project Ga0210009, IMG submission 185457) | Groundwater microbial communities from aquifer - Crystal Geyser CG12_big_fil_rev_8/21/14_0.65 (SPAdes) (version 2) | ecosystem: Environmental > Aquatic > Deep subsurface > Groundwater ...
TAAATTCCCCAACAGATAGAGAGAGATAAAATAATCTCCCAAATATTCCAGTTTTATCTCTTTCTAATAAATATTTGGGATCGCTTATTATTATACTTGACTTTTTACATAACAGTAAGTCGGGGCAAGTTCGCTTCTATATTGATTGTTCTTTTTCTAAAATTGTTTATTTTAATCCTATTGCATTATCCAGGTTTATTATCTTATCAAAAAAATCATGTAAGCTAATTCCCTTTTCTCTGTCTTTGAATAATGCATTGAGTGTTTTGTTATCTGGTTGTGTGTAATCGGATTTACCGATGTAAACTAGTTTTATTCTGCATTTTGCTAATTTGAGGATGTAAAAAACTCCAGGTTTGTTAGGTAGTTTTTGAGATAATTTTAGGAAATCATCACCATAATTATAAAAAATATTACCTTTGTGTTATATTTTTCCAGCTCGTCAAACATATAGGATATTCATTAAAATATAAAGGGCTGAACAGGTAGAGGGCACAACCTGAACAGCCTTTTTGAGTCGTTATCTTTCGATAACTATCTCCCTAAACATAAAGATAATTTAGCATGATGTCAAGAATAAGATTTTTAAAAAGCGCCCAATCCAGTAATATCTTCACCAATAATTAGTGTGTGCATTTCGTGAGTACCTTCGTATGTTTTAACTGATTCAAGATTATTTGCATGGCGCATTATTGGATATTCGCTTGTAATTCCGCTTGCTCCAAAAATTTCGCGCGCAGTTCTTGCAATTTCTAAAGCTTTTTCTACATTATTTCTTTTTGCAAGAGATATTTGTGTATGCTTAATATTTCCAGAATCTTTTAATTTTGCTAATTGTAAATTTAGTAATTGAGTTTTTGTTATTTCAGTTAGCATCGTCACTAATTTATCTTGAGTTAGCTGGTAACTTGCAATAGGTTTATTAAACTGAATTCGAGTTTTTGCATATTCAAGAGCCGAATCGTAACAAGCCAGCATTGAGCCTGTAACTCCCCAAGCAATGCTAAAACGAGCTTGATTTAGACACATTAATGGCGCTTTTAATCCATTAGCTGCAGGCAGTAAATTTCCATCCGGAACAAATACATCTTCAAAAATTAATTCGGAAGTAATTGAAGCACGAAGTGAATGTTTCTTTTTAATTTCTGGAGCAGAAAATCCTTTAAAACCTTTTTCAACAATAAATCCTTTAACAACGCCATCCAATTTTGCCCAAACAATAGCAATATCTGCTATTGAGCCATTTGTTATCCACATTTTAGCACCATTAAGCAAAAACCCACCAGAAACTTTTTCGGCTTTTGCAATCATTCCATTAGGATTTGACCCATAATCTGGTTCTGTTAATCCAAAACATCCAATTGCTTCAGCATTAGCAAGTTTAGGCAACCATTTCATTTTTTGTTCTTCACTTCCAAAAGTAAAAATTGGATACATTACCAGTGAACTTTGTACGGACATAAAGCTTCTTAACCCACTATCACCTCTTTCTAACTCCTGATTTACCAATCCATAAGCTAAATTATTCATTCCAGCACAACCATATTTTTCTGGAAGAGTCATTCCAAACACACCAAGCTCAGCAAGTTTTGGAATAAGTTGAAATGGAAATTTTGCTTCTTGATAATATTCTTCAATTATTGGAATAACTTCTGCATCTACAAATGTTCTAACAGAAACTTGAACAAGTTTTTCTTCCTCATTTAGTAAGTCAATAATGTTAAAATAATCTACTGCTTCAAATTTTTTCATAATTTAACTGCCTTTTTATGTACTTAAACATTCTTCTCAAATTGTTTGTTTTTAATCAAATTCTTCATCTTTAATATTTAATTTTCTAATAACCTCAAAAATAACATCGCTTGTAAATCCCCTTCCTTTAAGGAACAAAAACAATTTTGATTTAATTTTAGTAAAATCTGTTTTACCTTTTTTTTGGATTTTTTCAAGTTTGCTTTTGCCAAGTTCAAAAGCATTTTTAATGTTTTTAGGATTTTCTTTAATTGATTCCGTTACTTCTGCAATTATTTCACGCGTAATTCCCTTCCGATATAATTCGGAAGTTATTTTCATTACCCCTTCTTTTTTGCCCTCTACTCTATTTCGCACAAAATTTTTTGCAAATGTTAAATCGTTAAGATATTTTATATCAATAAGATAAGTTATTACCTTTTCAATTATTTGGGAGTCAAAACCTTTTTTCTTCAATTTGTTTTTAAGTTCAAAAATGGAATGGTTTCTGTTGGATAAATAACGAAATGCAGAATTTTTAACTTCAAACTCTGCATTTGCTAATTTTATTTCTTCAATTCTTTTTGGTGATATTTCATCACCTTTAAATATTGAAAGATTTAGATAAACGTCGTAATAAATTTCGATTTTTTCAGATTCATCAAAATATAATATTATTTTATTTCTTCTTTTTTCAAGATTACTTAGAATCATTATTTTATTTTGATTGTTTCAAGAATAATTGTTTTAACAAACCTACTTTTTCTTTTTTGGTTCTTCAGATTTAATTGATTCGTTTTTTGTCATGCCTAACAAATCTTTTAGCTCTTTTTCAATCTTATTATATAATTCAGGCTCTTCGCAAAGTCTGGTTCTAAATTTCTCACGTCCATTAAATCTTTCTTCGCCATAAGTGAACCACGCGCCACTTTTCTGTAAAACACCTTTTGCAACAGCTAAGTCGATTAAATCGCCTTCTTTGCTTATTCCCTGATTATACATAATATCAAATTCTACAACTTTAAATGGAGGAGCAACTTTACTTTTTACTATCTTAACTTTAGTTCTATTTCCAGTAATATCTTCACCACTTTTAATTGCTGCAATTCTTCTAATATCCATTCTTACAGAAGCATAAAATTTGAGAGCATTTCCACCAGTAGTAGTTTCTGGCGAGCCAAACATAACTCCAATTTTACTGCGTAATTGGTTTGTAAAAATAACTGTAGTTCGTGAACGACTAACAGCGCCAGTAATTTTACGAAGTGCTTGCGACATTAAACGTGCTTGAACACCCATTTGAGCATCGCCCATTTCGCCTTCAATTTCTGAACGAGGCACAAGTGCAGCAACTGAATCTATTACAATAACATCAAGAGCATTGCTTCTCACAAGCGTATCAACTATTTCAAGTGCTTGTTCGCCATAATCTGGTTGAGATATAAGTAAATTATTTACATCAACATGAAGTTTTTTAGCATAATTTACATCCAAAGCATGTTCAGCATCTATGAATGCTGCAAGACCACCTTCTTTTTGAGCTTCAGCAATTATGTGTAAACATACAGTTGTTTTTCCCGAAGATTCTGGCCCATATATTTCAACAATTCTACCACGAGGCACACCACCAATTCCAAGTGCGTCATCAAGCGAAATTGAGCCAGTAGAAATAGCTTCAATTTTATTAATAACTCCATCACCCAATTTCATAATTGAGCCTTTACCATAGGTTTTCTCAATAGCACTCATTGTTTCGTCAAGTAACTTCATTTTTGCTTCTTTATCATCAGCCATTTTAACTCCCTAATTTTAAATTATATTTTTTAATTATTTTGTATTCAGAACCGCTCATTTTCAATTCGCTTTTAATTAATGAAAAGTGAGAAACTCTAAATTTTATATTTGATATTTCTTTATTCAAAATTAATTTAATATTTGCAATATTATCATTTTTCTTTAATCTTAAAAGTGTTAAATGGGGTTTATATTTTTTATCGTTTTTTTCAACCCCAATTTCAAATAACTTGTTTTCAATTTTATCCCGTAATTCTAATAATTCATTACTTTCACTAATCCCTGCCCAAAATATTGAAGACAAATCGTTTTTAAAAAAGAATCCAAATTTTGTAAAACTTAGTTTAAACGAATAACTTGAATCGGCAATATTTTGAAGAGCACCAATTAATTTTGGAGTTTCTTTTTCTCTATATCACCAATAAATTTAATTGTAATATGAAGTTTGCCAATATTTTCAAAATATAAATCATAATTATGAAATAATTCATTCCTAATTTTAATTAATTCATTTAAAGCAAACGATTCAATATCAAAAGCAATAAATGTTCTAATCCTCATATTTTATGCCAAGTAAATTCCTTCTTAACATATCTAATGCAGCTTGTGAAGTTCTATCCTTATTTAAAATTCTATCGTCTCCAAATCTGAATTCACGAGCAGTGCAAATTTTATTATCACAATAACCGACGTACACTATTCCAACTGGCTTATTAAAAGTAGCTCCTCCTGGACCAAGTATGCCAGTTACAGCTAATCCAATATCGGTTCCACTTACAGCTTTAACACCTTCTGCCATTAAGCGAGCCACTTCCATACTAACTGCACCATATTGGTCTATCATATTTTCATCAATTTTTAGATGCTCTACTTTAGCACCATTACTATAAGCAATTATACCTCTTTCAAAATAGTTACTACTTCCTGGAATATTAGTTAAGCGTGAGCTAATTAAACCGCCAGTACACGATTCTGCTACAGCAATTTTTAAGTCCCTTTCAGAAAGTAGTTTTCCGACAACACCTTCAAGTGTATCGCTATTTGTACCATAAATGTACTGTCCAACTTTTGCTCTTATTTGCTGTTCAATAAAAGAAAGCTTGTTTTTTACATCGTCATCATTTTCACCATCAACAGTAATTCTTAATCGAACACCAAATTGACTTGGGAGAAAAGCCATTACACTATCTTTCAGCAGTTCATGAATATTTCCGAGTCTTTCAAAAATATAAGATTCTGGAATTCCAGTTGTAAGTAAAGATTTTGTAATTTTATAATTTTGGCTTTCAAGTTTTTCATCTGTTAAACGAGGGATAATATATCCTGTCATCATTTCTTTCATTTCAAAAGGAACACCAGGCATTGAAATAAATATTTTATCTTCATGCTCAATCCATGTTCCAGGAGCAGTACCAAAGTAATTTCTAATTACATCAGCATTTTTGGGAACTAGCGCTTGAGCTTCGTTTGCTGGAGTAACAATGCGGTTTCTCTTTCCAAATATATTTTTAATGTCTTTAAGTACTTCTTCCGATTTTACTAATTCAGTATTAAAGAATTTTACAATACACTCCAAAGTAATATCATCATGTGTTGGTCCAAGTCCGCCGGTAACTATAACCAAATCGTTGTTGGCAAAAGCTTTTCGAAAGGCTTCTAAAATTGAATTCTCTTTATCACCAACAACAACAGCACCAGTTACATCTATGTGGTGTTTAAAGAGTATTTCACCAATAAAAGCGGCATTAGTATTTAATGTTTGCCCAGATAATATTTCATCACCAATTGTAATAATTTCTGCTTTCATCTTTTACCTAAAAAAATATATAAATAATTATATGAATAATAACCAACGTATAAAATGCAGCTATTATATCATCAAGCATAATACCAATTCCACCATTTAGTTTTTCAGAAATATTTGCCGGAAATGGTTTTATTATATCTAAAACCCTCCAAATTACAAAAGCGAAAGCTATAAACCAAATTTTTTTAGGAATGAAAATTAGTGAAATCCACAATCCAACCATTTCGTCAATAGTGCATTGTTTTGGATCTTTTCCATAAACTAATTCAAATTTATTACCTATTAAAACCCCAAGAACAGTAAAAAGTGAGATTACAAATAAAAGTACTGTCGGATTTTCAAATCCTGGAATTAAATAGAAAAGCAGCGCAACAAGACTACCAAATGTTCCTGGAGCAAATGGAATAAATCCAGAATAAAACCCAGAACCAATTAGTTTTTCTACAAAATTAAGTTTCATAGTTAAACATCTTTTTAATTAGAACAATATTTTTACAAATGTATTCAATTCCAGTATAAAAAGTTAAAATAGTAACAAATAACATTGTGTAATAAATTAAATTTTCATCCATCAAAAGTTTAAATATTGATTCATTTCCAACATAAATAGAACTTGTAATACTAAAAGTATAAACAAAAAGAAGATAATTTATAAAGACCATTTGCATAAATGTTTTCCATTTTGCCGATTTTCGAGTAACAAAAGAAATATTTTGATAATCGGCAACAGCACGTAAACCAGTTATAAAAAAGTCGCGAATAACAATAATAACAACCATCCAAAGAGGTAAAATATCTAAATAAACAAAAGCAAAAAACGCTGCCGAATTTAATATTTTATCAGCAAGCGGGTCAAGAAATTTACCCCATTCTGTAATATAGTTAAATTTCCTCGCCAGCCAGCCATCGTACCAATCAGTAAAAGCAGCAACAATATAAACACCCATTGATATTTGCACAAATAATGGTTCACCAGTTCTAAAAAGCAAATAAAAAACTGGTGTTAAAATTATTCGCAATACTGTTAACTGGTTTGGAAGTATCATGTTAAGCAGAATATCCTTTCTCTGCCAAGCTAAATAATTGATTAAATTCATACATTCCTGTATTGTGTCCATCTTTCCATATAATTTTAATAGCATGCTGCCCAACAACAGAAATATCACTAATTTGAGTTTTATCTTCACGGAATAAATTATAATCGTGATGATTTTTGTCTTTTTCAACTTCACACAAAGCACAAGGACACGATTTCCTTAGTAAATATTTATTTATTTCGGAAACATTGCCATCGTCCCATTCAATAATTAAAGAATCGTTTTCAGAGACTAATATTTTTTTGGGAAACATTAATTTATTTCTTTTCCTGTTAGTTCAAAAAGTGCTTGTTTGTATTTATTTGAAGTATTAATTACTACCTCATCTGGCAAATTTGGTGCTGGTGGTTGTTTGTTAAAATTAACTGATAATAAATAATCACGGACATACTGTTTATCAAAACTTGCTTGTGCTCTTCCCTTTGCAAAATCACTTAGAGGCCAAAATCTTGAAGAATCAGGTGTTAAAACTTCATCTATTAAAATTATTTTGCCATCATAAAAACCAAATTCAAATTTTGTATCAGCAAGAATAATTCCTTTAGAATAAGCATACTGGTATGCTTTTGTATAAATTTTAATTGAGGTTTCTTTAATAAAATTGTATGTTTCTTCACCAACAATTTTAATAGCTTTTTCTTCCGAAATATTTTCATCGTGCAATCCAATTTCGGCTTTAGTTGATGGAGTAAAAATTGGCTCGTCTAACTTTTCTGATTCAACCAAACCACTACGTAATTGAATTCCACAAATAGTGCCAGATTTTTTATATTCATTCCACCCCGAGCCGGAAATATATCCACGAACAATACATTCAATTGGAATCAATTTTGCTTTTTTAACAAGCATTGAACGCCCTTCTAATTGGTCTCTATATTTTTTGAGAACTTCTGGATACTCATCAACATCTGTAGAAATTAAATGATTTTCAACATCATCCTTAAGAAGATTAAACCAAAATTTAGATATTTCAGTTAATATTCTACCTTTTTCTGGAATTCCTTCATTCATTATTACATCAAATGCCGAAAGTCTATCGCTAGACACTAATAGATATTTTCCATCTATTTCATAAATATCTCGCACTTTTCCACGATTAACAAGTTTTACATCTTCAAAATTTGTTTTAAGTACTACTTTTTTCATTTCATTTCCTTAAAAGAGTTATAATAAAAACAAAATAATTGTATATTGCAAACTAAATAGTGTATATCTATTTAACAAATTTACTCATTTTTTATGATTTATTTTGAGGATTTATGACTAAAAAAATTAGAATAATAGATTTTCCAACTACATTTTGGATTGCTAATACAATGGAAATTTTTGAGCGAATGGCGTGGTACGGATTTTTTGCTGTTTCGTCTCTTTATATAACTGGAGCAATTAGCGAGGGTGGACTTGGTTTTTCTGACGAAGACAGAGGCGTTTTACAAGGGGTTGTAACTTTTTTTCTATATTTATTTCCCGTAGTCTCTGGAGCTTTAGCGGATAGATATGGATTTAAAAAAATGTTATTTGCCGCATTTGTTGTGCTCGTGCCGGCTTATTATTTACTTGGACAGTTTAAAACATTTCCAACTTTCTTTCTAGCATTTATGATGGTTGCAATTGGGGCATCTATGTTTAAACCTGTTATTATTGGAACTATTTCGAAAGTAACTAATGAAAAAAATGCTTCAATGGGTTTTGGTATTTTTTATATGATGGTAAATATTGGTGGATTTGTTGGACCTATTGTAGCTGGAATTGTGCGGGCCATTAGTTGGGAATATGTTTTTATCGCTTCATCTGGTTGGATTGCCATAAATTTTATCTTTGTTACACTTTTTTATAAAGAGCCAACTTCGGAAGCAAAATCTGCAAATCCTCGTTCACTTAAAAAAGTTTTATCCGATATGGTTGAAGTTTTAGGTAATGGAAGATTTTTCCTTTTTATTTTTGGATTGCTTTTACTTTTAGTTGTTGGTTCAAAGTTTACTTCCGATAATACACTAACGTGGAATCAAATAACATATTTTTCAATTGTTTGGATTGCAATTAATTTTATTTACGATTTTATTTTAAGAATATTATCAAAAGGTGCTATTAAAAATTGGTTCTTTACTCCTATGAAACTTGGGGATTGGAAATTTGGATTATTTCTTCTGTTAATGTCAGGCTTTTGGACTTCATTCAACCAAATATTTTACACTTTACCACTTTACATTCGCGATTTTGTTGATACTTCCGATTTGATGAATATTACTCAAACTATTTTTAATTTCTTCGGTTTTTCAAGTAAAACATTCACCTCATTTTCAAGTTCAATGGCTACACCAGGTCAAATTAATCCAGAGTATTTAATAAACATGAATGCAGGAGCAATTATCTTTTTCCAAGTGCTGGTTTCATATCTTGTAACAAGGTTAAAAGCGTTTACGACAATTTTTTGGGGAACAATTATTACAGTTGTATCTTTTTCCATTTTGATTTTTGGTACTGTTGGAATTATTACTCTTGCTGGAATTTTAGTCTTTTCTTTTGGCGAAATGATGGCTTCGCCTAAATCAAAAGAATATACTGGACGAATTGCACCCCCTGAAAAAGTTGCACTTTATATGGGTTATTTTTATTGGTGTGTTGCGCTCGGAAATCTTTTTGGTGGAATTCTTTCTGGACAACTATATGCTGCATTTGCACGAGATATGCAACGACCTGATTTAATGTGGCTAATTTTTGCAATAATTGCACTTGGCTCAGCTATTTTAATTTTATTATATGATAAATTGATTATCAAGAGACAAGTTATAAATTAAATAATTTCTGTTCTTAATTCTTCAATTTTAGCAAAGATTATATTTGTAATTTAGTGACGAATGGAATCTTTGCTTTATTAATGATTATTCGAAATTATTTTTAGTCTTGGAAATGTATTACTAATTGTTTCTGGAAGAATTATTTTCTCTCTATTCTTCAGAAGATGTAGTAATTCAAATGCATTTGCAACCGCATTTCCTTTGGGATGATTATTCATAACAATATAAACATCCTTAACTTGGTCATAAACTTCTTTAATTTGTCTATTAAAGGATACTAATTCACCAGGTAAATACAAGTACTCATAACGTGAACTTTGCTCTTCGTACGTTTGTTTCTTCCCGAAATTACTTAATGAGTTTATCCATGCTTCTTCATTTCTTCCATGAAAACGAATGTACATTGCTTGATTTCCAACCACTGGATTAAATTCAATAGATTCGCCAATATTGGGCTGATCAACTGTGCAGAATGTAATTGATTTTGCCTTTTTGGTTTGCCAAGATTTATGACGTACTTCAACAAATCTGTTATATCCATCAAATAGTTCAATAATTTTTTGCATATAATTCATGTTTGAATCGTTAAACTGAAATGAATATGGAAACTGAATAAGCAATCCGCTTAGTCTTTCTGAATCTTTCAACAAATTTAGATTTTGCAAAACTGCACTTACTTTTGCTTTTGTAAAATTGTGTTTGTGTGTAAAATCTTGATGAAGTTTAAGCGTAAATGAAAAATCATCAACATCTTCCAATTTGCGTAACCAGCTTTCAACAATCATTGGATTTAAATAAGTATAATAACTGGAATTGACTTCAACAAAATTGAAATAATGAGCATAAAACTGTAACCAATCAAAATTAACCGATTTATTTTTAGGATAAAAAGCTGGCACCCAATCTTTAAAAGACCAGCCAGCAGTACCGATATGTAGTTTTGGGGTTTTCAAAATAATACACAATTGTATAAAAAAACAAAAAATGGAGTGCGATAAAGAAAATAATTGATTGAATACTTAATAAATAATCGTTGGATTTAAGACATTACCTTTAAAATAAGGAAGAGAAAATAGATAATCTCTTCCACAAAAAATTAAAATTACATTTCACCATATGGCATTTTAGGTGCTTTGCCTATTAAGCGAGCATAAACAGCTAATGAGCCTCTATGATGTGCTGTATGGTCTGCTATTGCGCCCACAACAGCCAATTTAGGAGCACCAGTCATAATTTCGCCTTCTATTGGTGTGTATAATTCTGAATCATCAATGGCTTCCAATCTTGAAATGCCTTTTGCAAATTCATCTTTGAAGTATTTAATGGATTCATCAAATGATTTAAATGATTTCATTTTTTCATCATATTTTTCAAAATTCATTTCAAAACCAGCACTACCAAAAGCACCTTCTAAAAACCAATTGACTGTATCGGCGGCATGAGCAACTTGCTGTGCAACAGTGTACATTTCTTCCTTGGGTTTGAAACTTGAATCCTCTTCAGTTAAAACACTAACAGTATTTAAGAAAAATTTTTCTTGTGTTTTAAGTTGTTCAATTAAACCTTCTTTCATCACTATTCTCCTTTTGATTAATAAATTAATATATTCTACTAAATAGCTACATTTAGTTCATATTCTGGATATTCACTCCACTCTTTACCCAATAAAATACGACCATTAGATTTTTTATTTCTTTTTACTCCATCAGAACCCCAAGTTCCCCACTGCTTAAAAAAGAAAGCTACATTTTGTTCTTCACATTGTCTTTTTATATTGACAGCCCACACTTCTTTCATTGGGCGTGCTTTTGGACCACTTTCACCTCCAACAATCACCCAATCTATACCAGCTAAATTAATTTTCCCTAGATCTTCTAATAAAGGTTCAATAGATATAAATTTAATCGTGGCTTTCAAGTTTCTCAGTTTATCAATTCTAGGTAAACCATTTTTTCTGTTCTCCGAGGTTACACCTAACCAAATATTTTTTGGAATAGACTTTTTCCTAAAATATTCAGACATTCGGTCTTCCCGTTTTGTCAATATTTGATAGATGTGCTGAGGTGTTTTCTCAATAATATTAAAAATGTCATCCAAATAACTATCCGGCATATCTTCATAAAATAAATCACTCATAGAGTTAACAAAATATTTAGTTGGTTTTTTCTTTTTTAATGGTTGCTCAAGTCTTTCTGGTAGAATTGAAAATTCGAATCCATTTTCATAACCAGGTGCCCCCATAGCTTTTAATCTGTTTGCCATAGCTTCAGCGTAACAATTCTTACAACCAGCACTTACTTTGGTACAGCCTGTTGTAGGATTCCAAGTTTCTTCTGTCCATTCTATTTTAGTTTTATTCATTTAATACCTCAATCTTTTCGTCATTTAAACTATGAATTCTTTGCGAGGATAATTTAAGTATCCCAATTTTTTCATCATTAACTAATTTATTTATTACTGAATTAGCATGCTTCGGTAAACATCCAAAATTAAAGGTAAAAGAATATAATTGTTTCTTAGAAATTATTTTTCTATTTAAAATATTATCCCAAAGTTCCTTTTCAAATAGCTGGCATTTTTTAGGTACATTAAAACTTTCAAACAAATCTAATTCCCCAACTGCTATTTTTTCCTCATCAATATTGAAATTTGCATCGCCTGAATTTGAATTTAACTTCCAACCAATATTAAGAAATTTTTCTATTCCTAAAGTATGGTTTGAACCAAATATTAGTCCATATATATTTTTCCCTTTTTGAATTGAAAATGGTGCCAAATAATACTCCTTATCTTCAGGTACCATATTCTGATAATATTGAAATACAATTCGATGGCTATGAAATGGCCTGGCATCGTTAAAAACCTCCTTTTGAATTTGAAGATACTTCTGAAATTCATTTAACTCAGAAAATCGTTTAACAAAAGAAGAAGAAATAAAAAATAGTAAATCTGTTCTTTTCAATTTAAGAATTTTATTGAAAACTTCTTCAGTAATATGTTTTATTCCAAACTGATCACAAAAGAATAACATAGGCTCTTGACTATGAGTTAACATCTTTGGAAATAACTCATTAAATAGTTCTTTAAAATCTTTATTATAATATTTTATACTATATGGTCTTTTAGGAGCTATTACATTTACTTCAGATTCAAGTTTTTGTATATTATCTTTTTCTAAATCATTAAATACAATATGTATATTTAAATCATTCTCACGAATAGCATTATAATGTCTTTTAAGTTCTTCAACAATTAACAATGGACTACCATAATTTCCATCACTGTCCTTGCCAACACCAGCAAATAGATCGTATATAAAAATATTTTTCCAATGTACTTCTTTGGCCTTTGTAAAAGTAGGTAACCATGACTCTAAATATCTTCTAAATATTTCTAACTTAATCTTTGTACCATCATCAAATGGTTCCGTAAAAAATTGCTTTGCCATTAGATATCCCCTCCATTAATAATTATGAATTAATAATTTTTTCCATTTTTTACTCTTCCACCCTATTCAAACCATTCAAAGCTGCAACGCGGTAGGCTTCAGCCATTGTTGGGTAGTTGAATGTTGTATTTACAAAGTACATTAGATTATTATGTTCAGCTGGTTGCGACATAATTGCTTGTCCAATATGAATAATTTCTGAAGCACCATTTCCAAAGCAATGAATTCCAAGAATTTCAAAAGTTTCTCGATGAAATAAAATTTTAAGAACTCCAGTAGTATCCCCTGTAATTTGAGCTCTAGCAAGATGTTTAAAAAATGAGCGCCCTATTTCATAAGGAATTTTCTCCTCTGTTAATTCCCTCTCTGTTTTTCCAATTGAACTAATTTCTGGAACTGTATAAATTCCAGTTGGAATATTTTTCACAAGATGATAATCGTTTTTCCCTTCAACAAGATGTGAGGCAGCAAATCTACCTTGATCATATGAAGCACTAGCCAAACTTGGATAACCAACAATATCTCCTACTGCATAAATATGTGGAATATTTGTTTGATGATTTGCATTAACTTGAATTGAGCCTTTGTAATCAACGTCAAGACCAATTTTATCAAGTCCAATATTATCCGAATTTCCAGTTCGTCCTTGTGCCCAAAGCAGATAATCAGTCCTAATTTTTTTATTAGATTTCAGATAAATTGTTACGCCATGGTCATCAGCTTCAACTTTTTCATATTCTTCATTATGGCGAATAATTACACCGTTTTCACGTAAATGATAGGCAAGTGCATCAACAATTTCATCATCCAAAAAAGACAAAAGTTGAGCACGATTATTAATTAGATTTACTTTTGTTCGCAAACCTCTAAAAATAGATGCGTATTCACAGCCAATAACTCCAGCACCATAAATTGTAATTGATTGTGGATGCCCTTGTAAATCGAGAACCGTATCGCTATCAACAATCCTTGGGTGTGAAAAGTCAACATCGGCGGGACGATAAGGACGTGAGCCAGTTGCAATTATAAAATACTCAGAAGTATATTCCTTTATTTCACCGGTACTATGATGCACCACAATCGTATTTTTATCAATAAACGAAGCAGAACCGTCAAGAATATCCACCCAGTTACGAATATAAAAACCCTTTCGCAAATCCATTTGGCTTTTAATAACTGTTTCTGCGGTTGAAAGCATTTCTTGAAAATTTACGTTCCGAAAATCATTTCTATTTTGAAGTATCTGTGTAGCGTGTCTTAGTGCTTTACTCGGAATTGTTCCTTTATGTGTACAATTCCCTCCAATATTTGCAAAGCTATCACACATTGCAACTTTTTTACCAGCTTTAACAGCTTTCATTGCAGCTCCTTCACCACCAGGCCCACTTCCTATTACAATTACTTCAAAATCCATATTACTATTCCTATCTTAAAATTTAATGTATAAATATAAGGACAAATTGTTCTATTTTCATTCACCAAATAGTGTTATTACAATTTTTCTTGCTCCACCATAATTTCTATGCTCACCAAGATAAATTCCTTGCCAAGTTCCAAGATTTAATTTCCCATTGGTGATTGGTATTGAAACTGATTGACCAAGTATTGATGATTTAATATGAGCAGGCATATCATCACTTCCTTCATAATTGTGCTCATAAAATAAGTTATCTTCTGGCACATATTTACCAAAATATTTTTCCATATCTCTTAAAACATCCGATGAAACATTTTCATTTAATGTAAGAGAAGCTGAAGTATGTTTAATAAATACATTTGCAATCCCAATTTTGATTTTTTCAATTTCTGGAATTTGCTTAAGAACTTCATTTGTGATTATGTGAAATCCCCTGCTCTTTTCAACAATATTTATCTCTTTTTGAAATGTCATGTTATTTTATTTCCTTTCGTAAAAAGTCATTAAGTCATTTACCTTTATTATCATAAAAACACACTGTCATTCCCGCGAAGGCGGGAATCTTAAATATTACTGACCAGTTAACTCTGCGTACAAATCATTCCACAATGTATTATTCTCCTCAATCAAATTTGTTTTCCACTCTCTTAACCATTTTTTCATTTGCTTTTCTCTTTTTATTGCTTCATTAACATTTCTGCAAATTTCATAGTAAACTAATTTATTAACATTGTATTTCTTCGTAAAACCATCTATAAGTTTATTTTTATGTTCATACACACGACGAATTAAATCGTTAGTTACACCGATATAAATGACACCATCTTTTTTGCTTGCTAGAATATAAACATAATAGTTTTTCATATTTAAGATACTATAAAATTGAAAAGATTCCCGCCTTCGCGGGAATGACAGCTATAAAAATATTCCCGCTTTTGCTGGAATGACATAAAGTATTGTGTTAAAACCCCAAACCGAGTTGTCTTTCCTCGTTCGAATATTTATCCTCATGTTTCAAAAGCCATTCTTTTCGCCACATTCCGCCTGCGTATCCGGTTAAACTTCCATCGCTTCCAATTACTCTATGGCAAGGAACGATGATAGATATTTGATTTTTCCCGTTTGCTGAACCAACTGCGCGCATCATATTTTTTCCACCAACTCTTTCAGCAATATAATTGTAGCTCACAGTTTTACCAAATGGGAGTTTAACTAATTCATTCCAAACTTTTTGTTGAAATTCTGTTCCTTCTTGATTGATGTTTACATCAAATTCTTTTCTTTCCCCAACAAAATATTCATTTAGTTGTTTTTTACATATTTCAAGTATTTCGTTACTGTTTTCATTTTCTAATTGGGTATTATCAAAAACAAATAGAATGGAATTGATTGAGTTTTCATCAGCAGTTATTTTTAGTTGACCAATTTGTGATTTAAGATATGAAACAAATTTTTGTGTCATTATTTAACCAACTTTCTTTGCCATTGTTCTATAAACTCCAATTACAACACCAACTAATTGAAAATTTGGATGTGTGCTTTCAATAATTATTGGTTCATATTCTGTATTTTCAGAATGTAGTTCAATTAAATCATTCTTTTTAACAAACCTTTTAACAACTGCTGCATTATCCAAAACTGCAACAACAAATTGTCCATTTTCTGCTTGCAAGTTCGGATTTACAATAACAATATCGCCAGTAAATATATATGCATCCTTTAAGCTATCCCCTTTTACTTTAAGTAAAAACGAATCGTTAGGAACGTGTGCAATAGTTGGTAATTCAATAGTATCAATAGAGTCTGGATATATTGTAAGAGGATTTCCTGCAGCAACTTCACCAAGAATAGGACGAGGAATAAAATAGTTATTGTCAAAAGTCAATTCAATGCCTCCAGAAATTTTGGGATTTCGTTTAATAAATCCTTTCTTTTCAATTGATTGCAAATGTTGTTGAACAGTTGAACGATTTTTATATTCAAAATGTTTTGCAATTTCTGCAAGTGTTGGAACAGCACTTTTACTTTTTAATTCAATTAAATAGTTCAAAATATCTTGCTGAATTTTTGTTAGTTCTTTTTGCATTTTTTAATTCCATTTACTTTATACCATACATTTGTATGGTATAATTTATGGATAAAATAATAATTCTGCAAGAGAATATTTTGATTAGTTATTTAAAGTTTCATGTTTATTTATGATAAGAAAAATTAGTTTTTAATAAAAAGATAAATCCAACAACTAAAAAGTATTTTATTAAAAAGTTGTTGGATTTTTAGTCTAAAAAATATTGTTTAAACAAGTTTCTAATTTATCACGTAAAATAGGTTTAGAAATAAAGTCGTTAAATCCAGCAGAAATAAATCGCTCTCTATCACCTGGAAGCACATAAGCAGTAACAGCAACAATTGGAACATTAATATATTCTGGCATTTTTTGAATTGCTCGTAAAGCATCCAAACCGTTGTATTCGCCTTGTAAATTTATATCCATTACAATAAAATCGAACTTTTTTGTTTGAAGTAATGGAATAGCTTTTTCAAAACTATTCGCAAATTCTATTGATTTTAGTCCTTTCATTTGAACTTTAAATAATATTTGTGAATCAACTTGATCTTCCACATAAAGACAAGAAAGCGATTCAAAACTTTTTTGCTCAATTACTTCAGTGGCAACTTCTTCCACCATTTGCGAAGTAACTTCCTTAAATACTGGTTCTGGCTGAGTTAATGGTGGTTGAACACTTTGTTGAGAAGTAGATTGTGTATTTACATTTACCTGAAAAGTAATTGGCTCTCTCGAAGCTTCTTTTTCCTCTTTGATAACTGGCTCAAATTCTTTGTTTTCCACTAGTTCCTTTTTAAAAGTTTCATCCACTTGTGTGTTTATGCTACTTTCGCTATTTATCAATTTACTACTTCCTAAAATTTCTGATATTTTTTTATTATTAAAACGGACTGGAATAGTAAAACCGAATTCATATTCTTTTCCATATTTAGAAATAATTCCAGCACTATCTGTAAGAATTTTAGAAAGCTTGATTGCGAACCGTCTTGTGAAGCGAGAGATTCCATATTTATGACGAATTTCTTCTTCATTGCCTGTAAATATTGTTTCTAATCCAGCAGCCAATTCTTTGGATATTTCATTTCTATCATCTTTAACAGCAATTACACAATGACTCGTATCTGTTTGATAAGCCGAAAGAAATATTCTGTCACTTTTTGTAACTCGCATTGCAAAATCAATTAGCATTGAAGTTAATACTTCAATTTTGTTCTTATCAGTTTCAAATATTAATGACGAGGATATTTTACCGTATTTTAATTCTTTATTAAAATTAGATGACGTCTTTTTAATATCGGTCTCAATTTGGTCAATTAGTTCAACAAAATGTACATTATTTGGACTAATTTTCATTTTGTTTTGTTCTAATTCAGAATACTGAACAGCGTTATCCATAAGCTGTAGCAGAATTCGTTGATTTTGTTTAATTATATCCATCGCTTCTTTAACTTCTTCACTTGCTGAATCAGCATTTTCAGCTAATTCTTGAGAAAACCCAATAATAACATTCACAGGAGTTAAAAGTTCGTGAAAAAGATACCCTAAGAAATCTGAATCTAAATTCCCTTTTGACGTATTTTCAGTAGGTTCAACAATAATTTCTTTTTGAACAACTGTTTTAACAACAACATCTTTTTCAGATTTAATAATTATTAAAAATGATTCTAATTCTTTATTAACACCAAATATTGGACATGAAATTAAATTAACAGTAACTAAAGTTCCATCTTCTTTTTTGAGATTACACTCTAATTTAGCTTTTTTATTTTTAGAATTGTGAAATATAGATGTATTTATTTTTGCTCTAAAATCATCTGCAACTAATGAAAGAAAAGATCTTTCATTTAGTGAAGAAGCATTGTAACCTAATATTTCGCTAACACTTTCATTTGCTTGTTTAATAAAACCATCAGCATCAGTTACTAAAATGATATCACCTATATTTTCGAGTACCAAATTAAATTGGCTAATAATTTTATCATTTTCAATATTTTTTGAAATATCTCTAATAATGTTAAAATGCGATTGTGTATTATTATATTCAATTCCAGATTTACTTACTTCAACCTTAATTGTACTGCCATCTTTTTTCTTTTGACGCCAAGGGCCAGTGAATCCTCTTTCAAGTGTATTATTAGATGAAGAATCAACTAAAGTTTGAATATCTTCGGGTGCATACAAATCAGTGAGGTCCATACTCAAAAATTCTTCCTCGCGATAACCATAAAATTTCAATGCTGCATCGTTTACTTTTAGAAATTTAAGATTGTCAATTCCATAAATAAACATTGGATCGGGACTTGTGTACATTAGCATATCAAATGATTTTTCTGAAGAATTGCTTTTTTTAGATTTTTCAAGTATTTCGATAAATGAAAAATAATATCCATCCAATTCGTTAATATTTGTTTTTTTATATTCAAATAAATATTCACTTTTGCCAATTTTAATAGTTGCACCAGAATCTTTATGCATAAGTTTAGCAAAATCTATACTAAAAATTGACTGAAGATTTTGGCTTTTTATTGAATTAGGATTTAGATTAAATTCTTTATAAAATTTATTTGAAAAACTTTGCACAACAAAATCGTTTGAAACTAAAACTACAACTGCTGGAATATCTTCTATATTAGTTTGAATATTTAAATCGTTATTTATTAATTCATCTAATTTAAATGCTTTTTGATTAAACCCAATAATTGCTACTACTTTATCGTCTATATCACAAATTGGAAATTCAACAACCTGAACAAAATCTTCACTGCTCTTTTTAGAAAAAGATTCATAGATTACAGAATTGGAAGTTGAAATAATATAATTGGTTATATTTTTAATTAATTGATATTCATCATCACTATATAAATCGGTAATAAGTTTCCCTTCAATTTCAGATACTTTTTGATTTAAAGATTTTGCAAATACATCGTTTACAATTATCATTTTATCATTTGAATCTTTTATCCAAAAGCCAAAACTAAGTTGATCAATTTTTCGTCTAAATTTTTGGCGACCAATAAAAGTAAATGGATATGATTGTTTTACAATTTCAATTATATCTAAAATTGCTTTATCCTCAATAAACTCATAAACTTCATCAGTATTAATTCTTAAGTGAGTTACTAATTTATCACTCACTAAATTTGTAATATTTTCGATATTGTTTTCCATAATTTACACCTAATTTCTTAAGGAATATAAACTGTTAATTCAGTTGTATATTCTGACTCACCCTGTGGATATTTTGTTTTTAATCTATAAAAGACAGTCAAATTATTTGATAAACCATCAGAATCAGTTAATGTTGTAGTTCCAGGAGATAATCTTTTAATTTCATTAAAATCTATTTCTGTCTGTAATTTTCGTTCAACAATAATTTGAAGTTCGTCAGTTGCAGCATTTGTCCAATTTAATTTAACTTGATTTGAATTTACAATGGAATACGATAAATTTGTTGGCGCTGGGTATTTAGAACCAATACTTTCGTTATTTACTTCGTTTGAAAAAGCAGAGAAAGTAGGTGATCTGTATGCACGAACTTTGTAAAAATAAGTAACTCCACTTGCAATTTTATCATTAAACCCAGTTGTGTTTTGGAGCAAATCTTTATATAAATAATAAACTCCAGTGCTTCCATCTTTTCTCCAAAGTTGAAAACCTTCTTCATCATCAGAATTATCAGTCCACCATAAACTATAAGTAGTGTCGGTAAATTTGGTTATTTGCAAATTTGAAGGTGCAAAAGGTGGAGCATCGTATACAAAAACTGTATCAACATTAGAATATGTTGTTTTGAAACCATCAACTATATTAAATCTTGCTCGGTAATAATAAAGCTGGTTTTCAACAATATTAGCATCTGAAAAATAATTTATATCGGCAGTAGTAGTTCCAATAATTTTAAACTCACCATTAATTGTTTCCTTTCGTTCAATAATTGCACCGTCTTCTTTGTTTGTATTATCAGTCCAAGTTAGATAAACAGCTTTATCAATTGGTTTATAAGTTGCAATTAAATTTTCAGGGGCTGCAATATCTTTGTCATAAGTAGAAACAGTTACAACATTAGAAAACGCAGAAATTGAAGAACTTTTGAATGAAGCAATTCTATATCTATAAGTAGTAAGAGGATATAAATCAGAATCAAAATATTCTTTAGTATTTTTAGGTAATACAACTAATCTTTCATAATTTCCAGTTGCTGGATTAGTACGTTCAATAACAAAACCATCTTCGGTTTCGGAATTATCATCCCAAGTTAACTGAATTGTTGAAGCGCCTAATGCTTCACCTTTTAGATTTGTTGGTGCATCACCACCTGGAACCCCACTTGAATAAGCAATATTACTAAAAGCAGAACTTCCAAAACTATTTACTGCCCTAATTTTATATCCATAATTTATATAATCTGAATTAACTACATCATTAGTACTTATCGAATTAATTGGTAAATCTTTAATAAATAAAAAAGTATTGTTACTTCCATCTTGTCTCCAAACTTCGTATTTAGTTTCGTTTGAAGCTTTATCATCCCAAAAAAGATTGAATGATTTATCAGAAATTCTTGTTAAAACTAAATTACTTGGAGCAACAGGTTTTCGGTTAATATAAATACTATCTATCAAAACTGTTTCACCAAAATCTTTATCAATATTTACAACTGTCATTGCGTAAGATATTTCGGAAGGCCAAGAAGCTGGATTTATGCCTAATTTTTTTTCTAATGTATCTGTACTAAAATATAAATAAGGATTTGAACCATCTTCATTTTGAGGAAAGCTCTGAACCAAAACTCCATCAACAAACAAATTATATAGCAATAATCCAGGACCTCCATTATAATCGGTTGCTTGATATATAATTGATGTATAACCCATATAAATTGAATCACCTGAAACAGGATTAAGAATATTAATGACTGGTTTATTTTCATTTATATTGGTGCCACCACCATTATAAGGGTTTTCAACTGATTGCACACAACCAATAAGAAATAATCCAACCAATAAAAAAATAAAATATATTTTAGAATAATTTTTCATTTTATAGCAGTTTCCTAAAAAATAAGTCTTTCATTAGCATTAAATTCATTAATATTTTCAAAATCGATTAAAAAGATTCTTGATTCATCTTTTTTAAGATTTTTAATATATAAATATAAAATCTGAGTTTCATCATCAAATTTATATTTTGGAATTGGGGTATTAATTAATTCAGCAGATATTTCAATATTTTTTACTGCTTTATTAAAATTCACTTCAACAGTAAATTCATCTTCACGTGTATCTTTGTGGTTAGAAACTTCAACTGATATTCTTCTTTTGCCACGTGTATCATATTTTAATTCAACACCACTCTTAGATTCCCACCACTTTAATAATTTAGGAATGGAAGTAACCCAAATATTTTGAGAATTTATATATTTGGTAATATCTCCAAAAATATGCTTATACTCTGGTCTTAATTGATAATTATTATGCAATTTTAAAACATATAAACCACCTTCAAATACAATTCTATCAATATCTTCAAAATAAGTATATTTTTGAAATTTTGGGTCCATTAGTCCAAATTCCTTCATTATTTTAATATCGTCACGAGATGTATTTGTAATTATAAAAACTTCCTTTTCATTTAATATAATTTTGTTTGGAACAGATCTATCAGTAATTGAATCGGTAATTATATAACTTATATCTTCTTCTGCCAAAATATCTAATGTTGTTTGATTATAAAAACCAGAATATGGAGTAATACCTAACAATTTTTTGTTAATTAATTTGTTTAGAGAATCCTTAACATAAAGAATACTTGATTTTTGAATCTCTTTTGAACCTAAATTTGATTCAGAATTGGCAGTTGTTTTAGTTGCATAAAAGTCATCATCAACTGTAGAAAATGGTTCAAAAACCCCTAATTCAATTATAGGGATAATCTCTCCATATTGGGATAACTTAGATAATTCTTCAGTGTATTTTAACGCAAGATTATCTTCAACAATTATTGCAGCATCTTCCTTAAATTCTGAAATAGTACTTTTAATTGAGCTTAGATTATTTGTATTTTCTTTAACCGTTGGTAAATAAATTGCGGCAGCAACATAAGGTTCTGGCCAATCTTTAACGTAAGACGTTGGTTGATATATCAACCAGTTAACACTATTTTTTACTAATTTAGCCAAATTTGTATAATCTTCATTACTTCCAACTACTGAATTTAGTTCAAAACCGTACCAAACAAAACGACCTTTCCCATAAGTTCCATTGGCAATGCCAGCACTTTTTTTAATTTGTTCATCAACTAATCCTTTTTCACCTCTATAATCATACCAATAACTTACTTGTGTAACTCTTTGTTCTAAAATTTCCGCATAAACAGGTCTATCCCATGTTGCAATTTGTAAAATATAGCCAGTAGGAATTCCAGCAGTTAAAGGCATGTTTCCTCTTAATGTATGGTTTTTCTTAAGCATTTCTAGTGGAGAAAGTTCCTTTGTAAATTTCATTCCAAAAGTTTCCTTAAAGAAATCCCAACCTCTCCATTTAGCTTCGCTTGAAAAAGTAGCAACTCCACCTGTTGCAAGAATTGACCCACCTGCATCAATATATTTTTTTATTTGCACCACTTCTTTATCACTCATGGATTTTGCGCCAGCAAGAATAATTAGATTATACTTTTTATGCTTTACTTCCTCAAGGTCTAAATCAGTAAATACTTCGTAATTAATTTTTAGATTTTTTAGAAACTCTTTCCACGTGTCAATATTATCTTGAACCCAAGTTACATCGCTACCAAGCATATTTGCAGTATAATTTGAATACAAAATCCCAACCTTTTCAGAGTATCTAAATTCTTGTAAATTTTCTCGTGTTGGTAATATTTCTGATAATTCGTAATTACCAAAAATATTTTTGATAATCAAAAGAAATGTTAAAATTGATGCAATAAGAATAACTAATCCACTCAAAAATATTATTGGATAATTTACGCGTAATCCTTTAATAGCTTGGTTGGATTCTGCATCAGAATTTTTCTTCTTCTGCTGCTTTTTGTCATATTTTGAATCTTTTAACGCCATTTAAGGCTATCCTCTTTCTTTTCTTCTGGTTTTGTATCGTATGCACTGTTATAACGTTTAAATTTTTGAGCAGATGTATATTTTTCTGGTTCATTTGATTCTTGTGTTATTGGAGCAGTATATCGTGAAATATGTGTGCGTGTAGCTCGTGTTTCTCTTGGTGCTACAAAAGTAGGGCGCATTTGTGGTGAACGTTCGCTTGTGTAAGCAGCTTCACTTCTAATGTTTCTAGTATAAATTTGCTCACCAGTTACAGCCGTTCGTGGAGTATTAGTTTCTGCAACAATTCTAGATGGTGTAATTAGTTCAGCTTCTATTGAATCTGGACGCTGAGCAGCACTAGTTCTACCTTTTCTTTCTCTTATTTTATATAAGATGTAGGCACCAACTGCTAATATAAATGTAGATATTGTTGCTACAAGTATAATTAATGATAAGATTGGAATTAGTTCCATTTTCTTTCCTCATATATTAAATTTTTATTTTTTATTTGCAATTCCAGTTCTCTCTAAATGACCCCATTCCATTTCAAATCCAAGAAATTCTTCAATGGTAGCCATCGCTTTTGTAATATCAATAACAAGAACAAAAACCATCCTATAAACTAAAGCCCAAGGAACAAGTCTAAATTCTTCCTTTTCTACAGCAATGCAATAAACTGCTGACATAAAATCTAATAGTGCAATACTTACCCACCAATAAAAAATAAGACTAGACATACCATTTAATAAAGCCACTGCTATAAAAAAGATGTTAGCAAAAATATTCATTGCAGGCCAAATAAGTGCTTCGTATAGCATTCCCCAAAGCACAATTGTATTATTAAAATTTAATGTGGGGTTAATTAAATGCTTTTTATGCTTTCTAATTGCTTGTAAAATTCCGCGAGTCCATCTGTATCTTTGTTTTAATAGTTGATGAAGCTTTACTGGGGCTTCAGTAAGTGCTTGTGCATTTGGTTCATAATTTACTTTCCAACCAACGGCTAAAATTTTTAATGTTAAATCGGCATCTTCTGCAAAAGTATCACTTGCATAAAATCCAACATCCTTTAATGCTTCTTTTCTAAACATTCCAATAGGACCTGGAATAATATTAACCATTCTAAGCTGTCCTTGAGCTGAGCGAGCTAGATTTAATCCTTCTACATATTCTAATGCTTGAAGATCTGTTAACCATTTATTCCTATTTGCAATTTTTACATTACCAGCCACTGCTCCAACATTTGGGTCCTCAAAGTGACTGACAGCATTTTTCAATGTATCTGGCGTAAGAACTGAATCACCATCCATACAAACCACGAAATCCGCTTCCGAATATTGAATGCCTGCATTTAATGCTTTTGCTTTTCCACCATTTGGTTTGTTAATAAGCGAAACTTTAATTTTTGAATTAATTCCATTTTGCATTCCAACAAGAGCCTCTCCTACTTCTTTGGTATTGTCTTTTGAACCATCGTTTACAATAATTAATTCATAGTTTGAATAATTTAGTTTTAATAGAGATTCGACAGATGTTTTAAGATTTATACCTTCGTTATATGCAGGAATTATAATTGAAATAAAAGGAGAAAAATTTGAATGACTTTCAACAGTGTATTTTGTTATATAAAAATATGCTAAGAATAAAATGCCAAAATATCTAAAAAGCAAAATAAAAAGAAAAATTACTAAAGAAACTATAGAAGCGTATACCATTAAGCCTTCAAAAGTTAATACAGTTAATGGCAATGTAAATAAAATAATAAAAATTAGAAGTATTGATAATAGTCCAGAAATAATTATAGTTCTTAATTTCTCCTTCCCTTCATTTCTTTTGGGAGGAATAACTTCTCTGTTATCTAATTCAATTTTATATGTGTGATTATTTTCTGTTGTCATTTTATTATACTTTTTTCAGTAATAAAACAAAAATTATGCCAACTAAAAAGTCCATATTTGGTTTATTTTGAGCTATAATAATGTAACAGATTAATTATTAGCTTTGATATATAAATACTGACTCAATTTGGTACATGTACGATAGCAAAATAGTATATATTAACTAAATAATCACTTTATTTTTGATTTTGCTTCCATTAGAGCAGTGATTAGTTTCATTGATATTATCTCACCACCTTCACCTGTAAGGTGGCAATAGTCTTTAAAAGCTAATGGTGGAGTAGTTTCAACCCAATTTGCAATTGAATTTTCGCCACCCATAGCTTCAAACATATTCCAGAATGCAACCCCACCTCCATTAGCAATTTCCTCTTGAACCTTAACAAATTTTTCAATTTCTGGATGAGTTATAATTTTTCTACCTTGTTTTTGTCCTAAATCACCTGGTGATATCATTAAAATTGATGAATTAGGGAAAGATTTTTTGATTTTTTGTAGAACATTTAGCATCATGTTTGAATACCATTTGTATTTAATATTCCCAGAAGCTGCAATATTAACTCCAAACTGAAGGATTACTAATTTATAATTAAGGTTATTCGTAAAAATTGGTAATAAATCTTCATCAAGATCACGCATAGAAACTCCAGAATTTCCTCTAAATGGGAAATTATCAACATATATTCCATTTCCAGATTCCAAGGTAATGCCATAAAAAAAAGCTTCAGCGCTATTGTTAAATGTTAATTTAATTTTATTAACTTCCTTGCCAAAATTTACGTCTGTTTTGGTCAAATTTTTACTGTTTTCAAGATTAACAGTAATAGCTTCATCACCATTAATTTTATACTTTACAGATGAATTAGAATTTGAGTTTGAATAAAATAGCGACATTTCTGAAAATGAATCAGTAGCTGGTGAAACACGGTTTGTTGCAAAAGAAACCCAACTATTAGCTGAAGCTTTTGCAACAGTTCCTGCAATTCCAATTGGATACTTATCTCTATTTTTTGTAAAAACAGAAGCCCAATCCCAATCGTCAGAAAATTCATGCATTATAGTTTTGCGCGCTGCTAAGTCATCATTACAAATTGATAAGAATCCGATACCATGACCACCATATTTTTTTTGCAAATTAACTCGCAAATTATCTGAAATTATATCACCCCAAATAATTGAATCACCATAGTGTGCAATTCTAATTTTTTCGGAATTTGTTTTTTCCAATGCATCAAAAAAGTATTTCAATTGCTGAATATCGCCACTTATTGGCACTCTATTGCCAATTGAATCTCCAGATTTAGCAGGTGGGAGAGCATAAAAGGTTGAAAAATTAAGTACGATAAAATATGTTACTAGAATAAAGGAAATTTTATTAAATATATTCATTTTACATCACTTTCTAATTAATTTGTAAATAATTAAAGACTAAAAACTAAAATACAATATAATAGATTTTACCAGATACTCCAATATGCTGAGAGAAATATTGAAATAAATTGATAACTGCTATCAAACCTATAAGAATTACCATAAGTGGCTCTTCCGTTTATTAAAAGATTTTCTAAAACTTTATAACTGGCATCAGCATAAATATTTCCAACTATAAAATCAACCGAAGGAGCATAACCAATTTCACCACCAAAAATTAAATCTAATTTTTTTACTTTTTTGTACTCGTAATCAATCCAAATGGAATGGGTACTATATTCTTGTGGAGAGTAATAGGTTGCTGAACTAAAACCAAAATCAGAAAAGAAATATTCATAACCCCAAAATATATTTTCTTGAAATGCTTTGCCTAATCTAAATCTAAAATCGTTAGCGAGATTTCCATCAGATATATTAAAATATTGGTAAAACAACAATAATTTGTATTTGTTTTTATATCTATAGTTTCCAGCAAAATAATAAACAAAAGCAGTTAAATTAACATCAATTAAAAATGGTGAAAAGAGAACAAGTCTTGAATCAGTGTCTTTATATCCAATATTTACTATCAAATCATCTGAATACCAACGTGCTTCAATAGTACCAATATTTTTTTTAAGTTCCCTTTGAATATCTAATTTTCCCAAGCTTCCACCAATAGAAAATTTTGGGAATGGGTGAAAATATAACTGCCCCGATAATTCGGTTAACGTTTGGCTAGTAGACAACGAAAAAATATCAGTACGCATCCATGTGCCACCAATTGTGAAATATCTAAAGAGACCAATTTCTGCTCTTAAACCATATTGGTAATAAGTTAACATTTGGTTATCGTCATAAAAAATAAAACTTGGAATAAAGCTAATATTTTGTGGTATCATAAATTTAAAAGCAGAACTTAAACCGGCTGATAAACCATATAATGGCATCATATCTTTTCTTCGTTTAATATAATTTTCCTTAGCTGTATCTTTGGTAACATCTAATATTTCATCATAAATATCATCTGCATTGCCATATTCTTTATTAATTAAATATGATTCAGCTAAACCCATTTTATAATCATAATTTTCTGGATTTTGCTTCGAAAGCTCTAAAAATTGATTAAGTGCATTTAATGAATCGCCTTTCCATAAATATGCACTAGCTCTATCGTAAGCAATATTTTCTTCATATTCTTCAGCCAAAAGATTTTCATAAATTTTAATTGCCTCATCATAATTTTCAACAGCTAAATTTATTTGAGCATATTCCTTATAAACTTGTCTGGAAGGCTGAGGATCCATTTCAAAATACTCAGAGAATAAATCTAAAGCAGAATTATAATCTTCTTTTTCAACTAACTCTCCAATTTCGGCACGTTTTTCTAATCGCTTTCTATCTGGTTCAAGTGAAATTTGAGCATTATAAAAATTCTCTACACTTGATATTTCACTATTATCTGGGTAAAGTTGTTTGAGTTTGTCAATGTATTTTTTTGCCTCTGGGTAGTCTCTTTTCCAAGAATAAATAGTAGCAAGCCCTAATAAACTTTCTAAATTATTAGGATCTTCTTTTAATATTTCATTAAAACTAACTTGAGCGGACTCAAATTCAGTATCGTCAACAGTCCAAACAATAAGTTGAGAGCGAAATAATTTATATTTATTATTATTTGGATATGCTTCTAATAATTCTTCAGTGCTATTTAATGCGTCATCCCATTGATAATTCCAAGCATAATACTGTGCTAATTGGAATTTCAATTCTTTTACGTCTTCAATTGGTTTATCACCAATGTAATTGCTAAGCAAATCAATTGAGCTAAAATAGTCGAAATCATTTCCAAAATAATTAGCAGCTTTTTGTACAATTAAGTTGGAAGAATGTCCATTTTCGATTAATTCAGATAAAATATTTGCAGCGTCCGTATAATTTCCAGAATATGCAAGAATATCAGCATAATATTCCTTCATTTCATAATCATCAGGTTCCAAGTCAAGGTATTCTTTCATTATTTCATTAGCTTCATCATATTGTTTTAACCGAACATAATAATCAGCTACATTTTTGACAATGGTTTTATCGTTTGGAAATTGTTTTAATTTTGCTAAATTTTCTTCAAGCAAAGAAGAATATTTAGTTATCATCAGTGGAGTAAGTCTTGCATCTAATTCTTTATATTCATCACTATTTTCGTAATCTGTTTTAAGAATATTTAACTGTTCACGAGCTTCCTCAATTCTATCAGCATCAATTAATAATCCAATTAATTCAAATCGGGTTTCACTATTTGCTGGATTTTTTTTAAGTTTTGCATAATTTACATCAATAGGATATCCACGTTCGTAAGCTCTTGGTTCATTTTTAACCATATAGCCTTTTTCTGTTGCAATGTCTAATCCATCTTGAGCTTCTTTAAAGAAAGGCTTAAAACTTAAAGAACTTCTAAAAGCATTTGCCGCATTATCACGATTTCCAAGCCAAAGAGTAAAATAACCATATCTACTCCAAAGTCTCCAATCCTCTGGATATCTATCAACCCATTTTTTAAGAACTCGCTCGCCCTTTTTAATTGAACCAGTTTTTGCAAGAATTATTGAATATCTAATTATTTCATCAGGTGAAGCATTGTCATCTAAAACTAAGTATTTATCATACCACAATTCAGCTAATTTCCATTCTTCTAACCATCTGTATGATTTACCAATTTCTAAATGGTCAAAAGCAGATTTTGGGTTGATAGCAATTTCACGCTTATGGCCTTCAATTTTTTTATACAAAATTGGATACCAAATTGAAATCACTCTGCTTAAATTAGCCTTGTACACACTATTGTTTGGAGTTAGATTAATTGCTCTTCGTAAGTCTAAAACAGCATATTCATAAACCTGTCGCTTTTCGTAGGATAGCCCTCTTAGATTATAGCCTTCAGCATCTTGTGGATTAGCTGTAATATATTTATTAAACAAATCTATTGCTTCGCCGTATTTGCTGTTTGCCATGTGAATTATGCCTTGGCGCTTTAGAATTTCAAAATTTTTCTCTTGAGCTTTAAGGGTAACAAATGAAAAAAGAATAAAAAAAAACAATATTTTTAAACTAAAATTCATTATTGAATAAATTGGTTAAATGAAATGTATTTTAAGTTACTATCATTATTTGTTACTGGAGTTAGCAGTGTTTCAGCGTTTGTAGTTGAATCATCAAGGTCAAATTCAACTCCAAAAATATATTTTGAAATAGCTTCTAAATATTTTGTATCATTGCTTGGTAAATGTGTTTTTATTGCTCTAAAAATATCTTTTTTGTGCTCTTCCGTGCTTCTTATTAATAATAGCATAATATTATTATCAATTACACAAATTTTATCTCTTTTGTTTATTGATAACCCAATTGCATTTTTTAGTTGATTGATAGTCAATAAACCTTGAATATGCGCTGTTTGATCAAGCCTAAAAGAAATGAAATTAAATTTTTGTCCTGTACTTTGAAACAATGCTATTTGATTATTGAGAATTAATTGAAAATCGTTATAACTATACAAATTAGATAGTTGAATATCTTTTTCTTCAGTATTAACAGCAAAAGCTAGATTGTTTGTTTTGTTCTTGGAACCTTCTTCCGTTGAATCAGAAAGATTATCATTAGATATTGATTTTTCAACATTCTCAGATGGAGCTACTAAAACTCCTATTTTGGGTTCAATCCAAAATTCAGATTCATACTCCCCTTCAGTATGTCCCACATTTGGAGTTATACATGCAATTCCACCATGATATTTACCATGAATTTTTTCATTGATTTTATGAAGGCTTAAATGGGCAGTAACATTATCTTTCAAAATATTAATTATTGCTTCAGTTTTAGAAGTAGCTGGTTCACCAACAACAAACATACTTGTAATGTTTTTTTCTTCAATTGTTTCTATTAAATGAGCAAAAACATCGTCTAATAAATCCAAGTTTTTGAACCCAATGTATGGTGTAAGTTCATCAAAAACCAATCTAGATGGCTTGTATTGACTAACAACTGTAATAATATCATTCATGTATTCAATCAAAAAATCATCTGGATTGTACATATCATAAATATCATTTGGAGGAGTAACTCTTACTACAATAATTCTATTTTTATTCATGTGTTTTTGTAAATCAACATTTAATGAAGCAGAGTGAATCATTAAATCGCGAGGACGCATTGTAGTAAAAAAGACACAAGTTTCATTTGCTTCAGCAGCTTCTAACGCAAATTGTAGGCTAATAAGAGTTCTTCCAGATTTACGAGGACCAACAACTAAATAACTTCCTCCTCTGTATACTCCCCCCCACTTTTGGTCAATAAGAGCAAATCCCGATTTAATTAAAGTAATTCCAACATTCATGGTTTTTATTAATCCTCAAATACATAAAAAGTTAACCATATTTAACAATTTTCGTGCCGTAATAATACTTCATTTTTTGAACAAAAACGAATTTTTTTAGAATTAAATGTGTTTCATTATGAGATTTTGCAACTTTTTTCACATTATTCGATAAAATATCCGAATAATAGTACTGCCATTGCATTATTTATAATAGTAGGTTCGTTTGTAACGTAGTCCATTCTATCATCTCTATAATAAGCATATTCTGTTTGGAATTTTGAATATCTATCGCGTTGTGTAAATGGTAAATTATAACTTTGTACCGAGCTCTTTAAAACTGGGCCTGCCGCAAATCCACCAGGCAGTGTTATTTTATTAATAAAGCTAATTTGATGATGCAAATTTTTTGAATAATTAGATCCAATATTGGATACAAAACTAATTCCCCATTGATTTTTTCCTAAAAGATAATCTCTAACGGATATTTTTAATGAATCAAATTCATTGGTTTTTGAAATATCGGAATAAAGTATTGCTTGAAGTGCTGTTCCAATTTGAGTTAAATTTGAACCCCACCCAAGTGAAACTGTTTCTCCAAATAATTTAGAATTCCTACTTTTATTAAATGAATTTAAACTTTGTTTTATTAGTTCTAAAAAATATCTATCGTTTTTTGCTAGACGGTAATGGGCAAAAGTAGAAATATTTCCATAACTCCACCAATACTCAGCACCAGCAGCTAAACCATATTTTTTTGCATCTTTCAAATAATTTCTATCTTTTGTTGTTATATAAAGCTCAATTGCTGCAAGAGCTAATTTACCTTCATGTTTATTATCAAGATAGTGACCAGTGCCTGCACTATCAATATCTTGTACAACATCCTTTAATTTATAATACTTTTGTGAAGTAGTTAAACATTCATCGGCAAAAACCTCATTCTCAAATTTTTCTTTCCAAATTCTACTTGCCAATGCTAAAGTTGCCGAGTAAATTCCAATAATATTTTTCCCAATTCCAATATAACCAGGTCGGTTAAATGTAAGTGAATCATTTTCTGGTAAACGCCAGCCAACATCATGGTCCTGTAAATTTTGGACTTGAATTATTAAACGGTTATCATCAGTTTGTGCTCTAAGCATCCAATCAAGGCCAATTTTTGCTTCTTCTAAAATATCTGGGACATTATTATTATCAAAGTCAAATCCATATTTTTCATTATTAAAATCGTAAGCAAAAAGCAATGTATAAGTTGTAAGTGCTGTTGTGCTTAAAAATTTTACATAATCACCAGCGTCATGCCATCCACCAGTAACATCCAAAGTTTGAATTAATGTTTTATCACCATCAATTAAACTTGTTGCGTCAGCAATGTGGCAAACTTCGTGTCCAACAGGATTTGTATAACCACAGCGTTGAATAGGAAAAAATTTCATTAACTCTTTTACAACAGGTGAATAAATTGAATTCCCAATTTCAAAATTAAAAGAACGGTATGATTTTAAAGCAATTTTATAATTACCCACTTTATTAAAATCGGAAAAATAGAACTTATACGAATATTTGAAATTGCCAAATTGACCTTCGTCGTTTCCAATTTTCCCATCAAATTCAAATTTATTATTTGTAGAATTTATTATTTTAAAATGTGATTCATTAAGTTCCTTATCGGAAAGAATAACTCCAGATTTAATATCGTTTGGTAAAAAACCGACTTGGGATAATCTTATAAAGATTTCGCTTTTGGCAAACAATTGTGAAGTTACTAAAAATAATACTATCCAAATGTGTTTCATTGATTTCCATTTTTATTAAATTAAAGATATAAAGAATAACACAAAAGTCAAAAAATTGAAAAATGCTATTTTTTTGTTTATAAATCCATTCTTATCAAAAAAATTACTTAATCGTTATATTGGTTGAAATGCTATATTGTTCCTATAATTAAATTTTTTTTATTTAGGAAAATTATTATGAAAAGTTCTCACACCGAAAAACACAGAACACAACACGTTGGATGGCTAAGAGCTGCAGTTTTAGGAGCAAATGATGGAATTGTTTCGGTTGCAAGTTTAATTGTAGGTGTTGCAGCAGCAAGCGTTTCAATTAATGAAATTTTAATTGCTGGTGTTGCTGGTCTTGTTGCTGGTGCTATGTCAATGGCTGCCGGTGAATATGTTTCAGTAAGTTCACAAGCCGATACAGAAAAAGCTGACATTGCTAGAGAATTAAAAGAACTTGAAGATGACCATGAACACGAGGTTGAGGAACTTACAAATATTTATGTTGGAAGAGGCTTGGAAAAGGGATTAGCTTCTCAAGTAGCAATTCAACTAATGGCCCATGATGCAATAGGCGCTCATGCAAGAGATGAATTAGGAATCTCCGAAATACTTACCGCCAAACCTACTCAAGCGGCATTTTCTTCCGCCGGTGCTTTTGCAGTTGGTGCAATAATGCCATTATTGGCAGTAATAATTTTTCCTCAAAGCATTTTAATTCCTTGTGTCGCAATAACTTCGTTGTTTTTCCTTGGTTTATTAGGAATGGTTTCAGCAAAAGTAGGTGGTTCTCCTATTCTTAAAGCTGTTTTAAGAGTTTCGTTTTGGGGCGCATTAGCAATGGGATTAACGGCGGGTGTTGGTGCTTTGTTTGGTGTAGCAGTCTAATATTTATTTAATATAAAATATTTGTGTTTTTAAATATTTAGTTTAATAAGTTATTTTAATAAATAAATATTGCAAGTATTAAAACAATTATTGAGGTAAAAATATGAAATCCAAAGAATTATCATTTTTCATTTTAGCATTTTTATTTATAGCTATAATTTGTGGTTGCAAAGATTCCCCCACTGAACCTAACCCTTGCGACGATGACTCATCTAATGTTATAGTGTATAAACCAAATATTTATATTTATCCTACAGAGTCTCTAAACTTAGAAGTAAATATTTTATTCGTAAGTGGAGGACATGTAACAACATCAATTCCTTTATACAATAGTGGGTGGGATGTTACTGTGAAACCAAATGGTATTATTGATGATGAATATCAATATTTATTTTATGAATGTGATGTCCCTGATTTATTTCAAAAAAAGGCAGGTTGGTTAGTTAACAAAGAAAGCCTTAATTCTTTCTTCATAAACAATTTGAAATTTTCTGGATTTAGTACAAAAGAAATTAAAGATTTCACTGATTATTGGATTCCAAAGTTAACCCAATTTGACTATTACGCAATTTATCCGCAATATACTTTGGATATTGAAAAGATGATTTTGTTAAATTTTTCAAAAGAACCAGATAATATTTTTAGATTATTTTATTATATAAAAGGAAGAGATAACAATCAATTGAAACTTAAACAGCCTATAATTGAAAGCAGTAAAAGAGAAAAATATTATATTATGGAATGGGGTGTTATAATTAAGTAATCTATTTTCGATTAAAGTTAAAAGCTAAAGCATACTCAGCATAAAATTAAGTATGCTTTAAATTTTTTAGAAAGATCTAACTGCAGTTAATCCAATACCTGGAGCTTCGTTTAGTGTTACTTTACCATCCACTATTATAATTCCGTCGAAAGGATCATTGCTAATTAAAAGATTTCCATCAATATCACCCCAAACTGCTTCAGGTGCAAGCTGCGAAATTGCAGAAATTGCACACGATGTTTCTGTCATACAACCTAACATTACTTGTAAATTAAGCGATTTAGCAAGATCAACCATTTTGTGAGCTTCTCTCAATCCTGTACATTTCATAAGTTTTATATTAATCCCAGAATATATTCCATGTGCTTTAATTACATCGGGTATCCTTTGAACCGATTCATCACCAAATGTTGGAAGAGGTGATTTTTCGGTTAACCAAGCGTTATCGTCCAATTGAGTTTTTGGCATTGGTTGCTCAACCATTTTAACTCCTCTTTCATTTAGCCAATAAATCATATCTAGTGCAAAATGTTTATCTGTCCATCCTTGATTAACATCAACAACAAGAGGCTTATCAGTCACTGAGCGTATTGTTTCTATCATCTCTTTGTCTGTTTCTCGCCCAAGTTTTACTTTTAGAATATTATAAGCAGTTGCTTCTTTTACTTTTTGCTTTACAACTTCTGGAGTATCAATTCCTATTGTAAAAGAAGTATTTGGAGTTTTTGATTTATCATATCCCCAAATTTTATACCATGGTTGACCTATAATTTTTCCTACTAAATCGTGAAGAGCAATATCAACAGCTGCTTTTGCTGCAGTATTTTTCTCATCAATTCCATCAATATATTCAAGAATTTCATCCATTTTAAATGGATCGTTAAATTGAGATAAATCAACTTTTGATAAAAATTTTGAAGCTGTTTCGTGAGATTCACCTAAATATGGTGGCATAGATGCTTCTCCATATCCAATAATTCCATCATACTCAATTTGAGTAAGCATAACTGGAGTAGTAGAACGCGAACTTGTTGCTATTGTAAAAACGTGTTTCAATTGTAAAGTATAAGGTTTGAATGTAAATTTCATTTTTTTATTTTCACCTATAATATTAATATTTTTCCCAAACGCATTGTTAAATAAACTTGGAGTTAAAACTGCTCCACCTATTAAACCTGAAGTTATAATAAAGTTTCTTCTATTCTGTTTCATTTTAACTCTCCATTATAGAATTTATTATCTTTGATAAGTTCAATTCCGTTTTTGCCAATTGAATCAATTATATTCCTTGAGCCAGCAAAATTTTTAAGACGGTATTTACTAAAATTTTGTGCATTTTTATCAAAACTATTATATTTAACTTTTCCAGCTTCATGAATAAATTCTAAGTTATCAATATAAATTCCAACATGTGTAATTCTTTTTCTTAATCCATCTTTTGATTTTACACCAAAAAAAAGCAAATCACCTTTTTGCACATTATCAAAATTATTTTCTGTATCTACTTCTATTCCCTTTTTAACTTGTTGTGAGGCATCTCTATCAAGCAAAACACCATTTAGGAAATAAACTGTTTTAGTAAATCCACTGCAATCTAATCCTTTAGCCGATGTACCACCCCACATATATGGATTTCCAATAAATAGTTTTGCAGTTTTAATAATGTTTTTTCTTGTTGGATATGCATAGGAAAGCCATTCATTAAAATCCTTTAATTCAGAAGTTTCAACAAAAGCTTCTCTTCCATCAGGATATTTTACTTTTGTAAACCCTTCTTGTTCACCAATTTTTACAAGTATATTTCCAATAACTAAATCAGAAATCCGTTCCGATTGTTTATCAGCTTCAATAAAAGAAAAACCAAATTCTTTAATAAAAATTACTTTATCCGAACTATACCATTTGTCATATTCATCTTTAGAAATTGTTTTAATAGCATCTTCATCAACCCAAGCAATATATTTATCTGGGGTTTGAATTAGATAAAACCCATCATCCTCTTTCAACACTCTAACTGGAGTTCCAAGTAGAGCTTGTGTTACCATTTCGGCTGGATGTTTTGGTTCTCCGCGAAGATTTGCAACAGAAACATCAATTAACCCAAGTGTCTTATTGCCTAATTCATTTTCGGGTAATAATTTAATTTCATCTAAAAAATTAATATTAGCTAATTCCAAAGTTTTTAGGAGTTCATTTTTTGCATGTAATTCTGTGGTTTCACCTACTAATTTGAATGTATTGTTTTCTTCAACTAAGTCAATTTGAAATATTGCAACCCTTTTGTCTGGAGCATATTTCTCTTTAATTTCAGAAATATTTTTTTGAATAATTTCCATTGGTTTATCCTGTGCATTTAGTTGGACAGTTATGAACATTAGAACAAAAAGTAATATTTTTTTCATATTGCTTCCAATTTATGAATGTTGTAGTTATAAAAATAATAATTTTCATAATCTATTCAAAGGTTATTATCATATTACAAATAACCATTTAATTTTGGGCAAAAAAAAAGCGATTAGAACTTCTAATCGCTTTTGCAAAAAATATTTTTTTACCCTAAATAAACTTTAAGATTTTTACTTCTTGATGAATGTCGTAATCTTCCAAGAGCTTTTTCTTTAATTTGACGAACTCTTTCACGAGTTAAATTTAACATTTCACCAATTTCTTCAAGAGTTGCGGAGTATTCGCTATTAATTCCAAAATACAAACGGATAACTTCAGCTTCTCTTTCGGTTAAAGTGCCAAGTGAGCTCTCAATATCATTTTTCAATGAATTTGTCATTAAATCATAATCAGGCTCAGGTTGTTCGTTGTTTGAAATTACATCAAGCAAACTACTTTTATCATTGTCACTTTGTGAAAAAGGTGCATCAACAGAAACATGGCGTCCAGAAACTTTTAAAGCATAAGCAACATCATTTACATCCATTTCAAGTTCTTTTGCAATCTCCTCAGTTGAAGGAGTTCTTTCAAACTCTTGTTCAAGTACTGATGCAATTTTAGAAATTTTTGTTAATGCACCAACTCTATTAAGTGGGAGACGCACCATCCTTGACTGATCTGCAATAGCTTGCATAATAGATTGTTTAATCCACCAAACTGCATAAGAAATAAATTTGAATCCACGAGTTTCATCAAATTTTTTAGCTGCTTTAATTAGCCCAATATTTCCTTCGTTTATTAAATCACTTAACGGTAAACCTTTATTTTGGAATTGTTTAGCAACACTAACCACAAATCGTAAATTTGCTTTTGTAAGTGTTTCTAAGGCTACTTGGTCTCCATTTCTAATTTTAATTGCTAATTCAATTTCTTGATCGGCAGTAATAAGATCCACTTTACCAATTTCTTGTAAATATCTGTCTAAACTTTGGCTTTCACGGTTTGTAAATTGCTTAGTTATTTTCAAAATATAACTCCCACGAAGTATATAAAAAATTGTAGTGCCTATACAAATATTCTTAGACTAAGGTTCCATTTAGTTTAAAAATATAAAAAAACTGACCAAAATTTGATCAGTTTAAAAATGCAAGTATCTAACTTGTAAAGATATGGAAATTAAGCAATTTTATCAACAGAAAATAACACACTTTCGATTGCTTCTTTAAGGTTTTCCTTTGGTAAGGCACCTTGAGCCATTTGAGGTTTCCCATCTTTTGGAATAAATAAAAGTGATGGAATTGATCTAATTCCAAATATACCTGCCAATTCTTCTTCGACTTCTGTATTTATTTTATAAATTTTTAATTTTCCATCGTATTCATTACTTAATTCCTCAAGAATAGGAGCTACCATTTTACATGGTTGGCACCAATCAGCATAAAAATCAATTAATGCTGGAACTTCACCTTGGTAATCCCAATCTTTTTTATTTTCATAGTCGAATATTTTAGTTAAAAAATCGGCTTTTGTTAATATCTCAGTCATTTTTTATCCTTTTTATTATTATAAATTAAAATTGTTAATTTGTAAGATGTTTTTGTCTATAAAAGGATTCAGATTAAAATATTTAAAATAAAAAAGGGGTGAATAAACACCCCTTAATAAAAAATCATAATAAATAAATTAAGAATTTTCAGTTAATTTTTTTAATTCAATAGAATGTTTGTAGAACTCCTCAAGTGTAAGTTCTTTCAAGAAAATCATTCCTTTAGCTGCACATACCCTTTTATAATCATGATTTAAGAAATACTCTTTCCCAAGCGAAGTTCTCATAATATTATATTGGTCAACTTGAATACGTTGAGCCAACCGATGGAATGGACCATCATATTCCCAACTTGGGAAACTTGCATTACTTTGCGAACCAAAACTTTTCATAAAAGTATTTTCCAAAATTGCAAAGGAACCAAGGCTAACCGGCAAATAAATATTTGCTTCTGCTGGATGGAATCGGAACCAAACGTTTCGATATCCCCAAACTTTAATATTTGAATTACCAGTTTCTTTTTCATAAATCTTTAATGCTTCAGAAACAGCTTGAAGAACTTTGTAATGAGTATCTGGACCACTTCCTTCTGGGTCTAATGCAACTGTAACAATTGTAGGTTTAATTTTTTTCAACAAATTTACAACAGGGATAACATCACGTCCCATTTCTGGATTTTCGGTAAAAATATCACCTTGATAAAACCCTAATCTTAAATGAGAAATATCCTCAACTGAAAATCCATAATAAGCCCAAAGAATTTCAACTTCCCATTCACGTTGCATTCCTTTTAATTTTTGAACATGTTGGATATCTTTTTTACCAGGATACTGAGTTTCGAAATAATTGATTAATTCTTCGACCCTATCTTGTAAATAAACTGGATTATCCTCTTCATAAATTTCAATCATGTTTCTTACAAGTCGTCTCGAAACAGCTTCAATTTTAAGAGTAGCAGAGTGTTCTGCAATTCCATCTAAATACAATGCAACATCTCTGTTTTTACCTTCAATATTTGCTGGGTCAAAATAACCTTCGTCAAATCTACTTGTGAAAGAATCATTATGAAGATTTTCTAATAGATTTCTAAATAATTCCAACATATAAAAATTGGTTACTGCAGTAAATCCACTAGTCAAATAAGTAAAATGATGTGTGTTTGTTGGAGTTCGAACCAAATGATTTATATAAGGCAAGTAACCAAGCATAATATCATCGTGATGAGGCGCAGTATGCAATATTGTTTCATTTTCAATAGGCGTTAAACCTTTTTCAAATCGTTCCAACAAACTTTTACGAATTGTTTCACCTAACTCTTTCGGAGTTTTTTCAGTTTTAGTCAAAATTAGATTAGATATTTTATTTGATTGGTAATCTTCTTTTGTTAGTTCAAGTAATGTTTTTTGTTTTTCTACAACCAAATTAAAAACGGCACGTTCAATTGTTGCTTTACTTAGAGGTTCTTCAGCAAGCATATCGGTATATCGTCTTTCTATTAAACGAAGAGCAGCACCATTTGTTAAGTAAAAACGTCCATTTTCTAATTTTTGTAAAACAGTTGCTGGATATTTATTTGAAGCACTATTTTGAATAGAGTCACGCACAATGTTTGATTTTGCTTCGCCAGCAGCAATGATTATTGCCGTTGCATCTTTGTTATAAGTAATTGTATCTAAGCCAATTGTAATAACTAATCTATTTTTTGCAATTTCAATTCCTCCCAAATCACTCGAAGCGGCAGCTTGTGTTTCGTAGTTTGTTTGAATTAAACGAGTGGTTGAATAATGATCGCTACCTTGCACATTAAAACCAATATGACCGTCAGGACCAATTCCACCAAGGAAAAATCCTATTCCTCCTAAATCTCTAATTTGCTTTTCGTAATTAGTACAAAATTCGTCAATGAATTCAATAGTTTTCTTTTGTAAACGCTCCAATCTATTACTTGCCCATCTTGTTCTTAAGGATAAATCAACTACACTATCTGGGAAAATTGTTTCTAATGGCAAATTTTCGGCAGTTGAAATTTCATTTATATTCATCATTAAGGCTTTTGATTTATTAAAACCAAGATTTTTGAAATAATATTTATTTATATAATAATAAAAGCTATTATGCTGAGCTGAATCTATTGGATAAAATTCATCAATTTGAACAAATGTGATATTTGAAAGTGACGGTTTTTGTGAAGCGTTTATACCTACTTCTGTTAACACTTCTTGAATAGATTTTGAATCCCATTGATTAATAATACGTGACACCCATCTAATAAAATGCTCGGGAGTTTTTCCAGTTGGTAGTGAAACAACTCCGTTGGGATTGCTCTGCAACCACTCAACAAATCTTAAAGCAGTTAGTTTACCCAATTCTGGGAAATTATCAACTTGAATTATCGGTATTTTTTCGGTTGGTTTATATTGTAATTCTTTTTTTGATTTAGTTAAATAATATTGTTCAACGCTTGAAGAAAGCTGTTTTTTTTCTGTTTTAACATTCTTCTTTTTATCCATTATATTTCCTAATTATAAATTTAATTGATAAGTCAAATCTACAAAAAAAATATTAATAAGTTATTAGTTTTAGAATAATAACCTATTTTTTATTTTTAACAAATATAAAATTAAAACATAAACTTTACTCGAATAATATTTCCAACAGAATACTATGCTTTAAATCTAAAACCCTTAATTGGTTCACGAATTGTAAGGACTGGACAAGGGGCTTTGCGAACAACTTTTTCTGCCGTGCTGCCAAAAAGCAAATGCTCAACTCCTGTATGTCCGTGAGTAGAAATTATTATTAAATCAGAATCAATTTCGGTTGCTGTTTCAATAATTTCCACAAAAGGTTTTCCGTTTTTAATAATAATATTGTATTTAAGAAGATTCCCAATTTCCGTTTTAGCAAGCTGTTCAAGTTCTTGCTTGGATTTTGAACTTAAATCAATTTCTGATTGAGGAATAACTACTTGCCCCATACTTAAATCAGCTGGATAAACAACAGGCTCAATTACATAAACAAGATTAATTTCGGCATTAAATTGTTTAGCAAAAGCAACTGTGTAATGAAGTGCTTTTTTAGAATAATCAGAGAAATCGATTGGTACTAATATTTTTTTTATCAGTTCCATATTACCTCCTATTGTATTGAATTATGACTACTTTAAACTTAATTAAAAAATTCCAGATTCGGCAATCCGCCATATTTTTTGACAAGCAAATTTATTTTCGTAAAGTGCTCTGCCAATAATAGCAGAATCAATTCCAATATTTGTAAGCGAATTAAGTTCAAATAGTTCTTCCTTTTTGGAAATTCCACCAGAATGAGTAACCTTTAGATTAGTATTTTGAGCAATTAATTTTGAAAGTTCAATATTAGCACCGTTTAGCATTCCATTTTTGGAAACATCAGTTACAATAACTCTTTTCATTCCGTTATTTTCAAGTCTTTTTGCATATTCTAATGGAGATAAATCAAGAACTTCCTTTCTTCCACGGATTACAACTTTGTTATCAATTATATCAATTGCAGCAGCAAGTTTTGAGCTTCCGAATTGCTGTATTATTTTCTCAAATTCGAGAGGATTTGTATAAGCTAGAGAGCCAATTACTAGACGTGTAACCCCTAAATCCATAGCTTCTTGCGCATCATCAAAAGAACTAATTCCACCACCAAACTCAACTGGAATTACAACTGATTCGCAAATTTCTTTTACAATTTTATAATTTTTAATGGAATGCAATTGTGAATGGTCAAAATCAACAACATGAAGAAATTTTGCATTTTCTGTTCGCCATATCATCGCCATCTCAACAGGGTCATTACCATATGCACGGCAATTTAATTCTGGAATTCCTTGAACTACTCTAACAGTTTGTCCATCTTTAATATCAATTGACGGAATAACTAATAATTTTGACATGAAAACACACTCAAAAAATGATTTAATTCTTCTTTAATATAAAGGAATAATTGAACAAATAAATATATTTTTTAATTTAAAATCAATCATTGATATTTAATTAGCAATAAAAGCATTTTTTGGTAAAGCTGGAAAAGCAACAGCATTTAAATCAGAAATAATATTGTTTTCAAAAAGTTTACCTGCTCGGTATGCAATCATTGCTGCATTATCTCCACAAAATTCAATATCTGGAATTACTATTTTTTTGTTAAATTTTTTAGCTAATTGTATTAATTTATTTCGAATAGCCTTATTTGCAGCAACACCGCCGACAACTGATAGTGTTTTAATTTCATAATTTAAAATTGCTTTTTTAACATTATTGCTTAATGCTTTAACAACTGCATCTTGGAATGAAGCTGCAATATTTGATTTTTCATCTTCTGTGATCTTTTCTAAAATTGGATATTCTTTTTGAATATACCTTAATACAGAAGTTTTTAGTCCACTAAAAGAAAAATCATACTCCCCTTTTAGGTTAGCAACTGGGAATTTTATTGCCTTTGGATTTCCCTTTTCGGAATATTCTTGAACTTTTGGGCCGCCAGGATATCCAAGCCCAATCATTTTTGCAACTTTATCAAAAGCTTCACCAGCAGCATCATCAATAGTAGAGCCAAGTTTAACAATATTTAAATCATCCTTAACCAAAAGCAAAAGTGTATGACCACCGGAAACGACAAGTGATAAAATTGGATATTCTGGTTTTTCTTCCATCAAAAAACATGAAAAAATATGACCTTCGATATGATTAACTGCAATAAATGGTTTATTCAATGAATAAGAAAGTGCTTTCCCAAAATTTAGTCCGACAAGTAGTGCTCCTATTAAACCAGGACCCGCAGTAGCTGAAACTAAATCAATTTCTTCTTTTTCAATGTTTGCTTCTTCCAAAGCCTTTTTGAATAAAGGAGATATCATTTGTAGGTGAGCTCTACTTGAGAGCTCAGGAACCACCCCACCATATTTTAAGTGAAAATGTTGCGAAGAAATAAGATTTGATAAAATTTCACCATCTCTAATAATGGAAACTGAAGTTTCATCACACGAAGATTCGAGTCCAAGTATTGTCATTAAATCCTTTAATTATTTTGTAAATGGCAAAAAGCTCTTAAACATTGTCCAAGCTACTTGTGGATTTTCTTGCAAACGACGAATAGCATAATAATACCATTGGTCCCCAAAAGGAACATAAACTCTCATTCTGTGGCCATTATCTAATATCTGCTTACGTAAATTTTCTGTTACGCCATAAAGCATCTGAAACTCATATTTGTCTTTTGATAGTTTATGAGTTTTGATAATCTCAAAAGCTTTATCAATTATTGGCTTGTCATGAGTTGCAATACCTACATAACAACCATCATCGAGCATTAGATTTAGATTTTTAATAAAATTATCACGTACTTCCTTTTTTTCTTTATAAGCAATTTCTTTTGGCTCAATGTAAATACCTTTGCACAGACGATAATTTGTCTTAATTTTGTCCATTTCACGAACATCATCAATTGTTCGATGCAAATATGCTTGAACTACAATACCAACATTTTGAGGAAATTTTTGATATAATTTTGTATAAAGTTTAATTATACTATCAGTTGTCGAAGAATCTTCCATATCAATCCGAACAAAATTATTGTACATTTTTGCACGCTCAATTATTTTTTCATACTGTACAACACAAAAATCGAAATCAATATTTAAACCTAATTGAGTAGGTTTTGTTGAGATATTAGAATTAAGCTTTTCTTTTTCAATAGTATCCAAAAGCTCTAAAAATTGATTAACAAAATTAATGGCATCTTCTTTTTGACGAACGGATTCACCAAGAACATCCATTGTTGTCATAATTCCTTTAGAGTTTAAATCTTTAGCAACAGCAACGCCGTTAGAGAGTGTTTTACCTGCAATATATTTTTTTGCAAATAAATAAATAATGGATTTAGGCATTATTTTTACGGTTTCAACAATTAAATTGTGTAATGGGTTCAATTTTTCACCAAATTATTTTTCAATAATCAAATTTAGTTTCACTTAAATAATTATGCAAGATTATAAATATTATTATAAAAATATTTTTAGCTCTCTTTTAATTAAATATTAATTTAGCTAAACAATAAATGGGAAATTGAACCACGCAGATTTCAATGAATAAGGCTTGTTTATTTTAATTGAGTAACTTTAAAATGATATAGACCAGCGCCAAAAGTAGCAATCCAAGCATCACCTTTTGAATCAAAAGCGACATCAAATATTCTATCTTCTTTTAATGGTGTATTTTGTGTAGAGTAAAATTTTCGATTATTATAATTTTCAAAAACAAATAATCCATCTCTAGTAGCAATCCATTTTTCATTGCCATTTTTAATTATAATATTATAAACATCAATTCCCCAAAATGCTTTATAACTGCTTTTATCAAATCTCTCATTTTTAAACGAAGATAATCCAGTCATTGCACTATAATATTCAATTTTATGGCCAAACCAAACTACATCTTCCGCAATCGTAACACAATTATATTCTGTTGCCTTATCATAACGTGCTGGATAGTAAAAAAACCACTCCCATTCCCTACCAGTACCCAAATGTAGTACTCCTTTATTTTTGTGAGTAACCCAAATATCATCACCTTTAACATCAACATCGGTAATCCAATTTGAATCGGCATATGCTGAAAATCTTGAAACATTCCAGCCATTATCGAATGATCTTCCTAAACCATTTTTTGTAGCAATAATTTTTCGACCGTCATCTAGTAACTCAATATCTTCAACCCAATTATCTGGAAATGTTGAACTTGTTTGTTTCGATTCATTAATCCAGGTACTACCATCATATTTGCTTATACCATTATCTGTTGCAAACCATTTATTGTTGTATTTATCAACTTTAATTCTATTGATAATCATTCCACTTAAACCTGAGTTATTGATAGAGTAATATTTCCATTGCTTTCCATCAAAACTTGATACTCCATTATTGGAACCTACCCAAACAACATCATCTTGATCAACAGCAACTGAAAGTAGTGCAAAATCATGAATTTCTGATGTTCTATCCGAATAATCAACCCAATAAGTCGTATCTGTTAATTCTATCTTTGCTGTTGCTGTTCTACTACTATAAACGGGAACTAAAATACTATCACACCTATGATTATCTTTTTGGAAAACATAGTAAAACGCACCTGGTTTAAGTTTTGGTATTGAAAATGGCGTAGTTCCTAAGTAATTATTATTTAAATATACCTTTGAATTATTAGGAGTTGATGAAAAGTTGGCACTTCCCAACATTGTTGGATTTTTATAGTAATCAATAAAAATCTTTGCACTTGAATCTACCAAAGCAGACAAAACAAAAGAAGTATCTTTATGATATTTCTTTTGTAAAGTAAAATAATACTCTCTTTCTTCCAACCAATTAAGTGTATCAGGTGTAAGAATACCGGAAATTCTGCCATCTTCATAAATCATTGCACCTTTAGGTTCAGATTGAATAATTACTGAACCCAGTGGAACTGGTTTAGTTGGTGGAGTTACAGATATATCTTGCTCACAACTATATGAAAATAATATGAACAATAAAGTGTAAAGCGTAATAAATATATTTTTTCCAATTTTCATTTTCATCTCATTTATTCATAGAATATATAACCAAAACTATTTACATAAGGTTTTGATAATCCTATTTTAAATTTTTGTGTAAAAAATGAACCAAATATTCCAAATCCATTCTCAATGTTACTATAATCCCCTTCATCAAGCCCAATTGCAAATGAATTACCATCCAAACCAACTGTAAAATAATAAGTTGTAAGATTTTCATCAAAAACTGATAACTCGAGTATTATAGAAATAATTGTGTATTTCTCTTTTTCGGTATCATTTTTTGAAATATCCTCCATAGCTTCTCTTATAATATCAATATCATAATCTATAAAATAATCCCCAGATGGTGATGGATAAATATATTTAATAGCATCATTAACTTTCAATTTCTTCCAAGGAATTATCTTTTCTTTCCTAATATTAACCCCATTTTCATTTTCTAAATAGTCTATAAATAGCTTAGGTAAATAAATTTGGTTTTGATTTTTAATAATCCAGTTTGTTCTAATAAAATCCTTAGATGATCTTGTAACTATCAAATCACTATTATGTTCATTCCTTTTTACACCGAATGGTATTTTTGTATTTGAGCGTAATCTTCTGCCATTTGGAAGTAAAGCTTCAATTTCTAAAGAGTCTCCTTCATTAGGAATGAAACCATTAATGTAATAATATTTGATGTCTGAATTAAATTTAGATTTATCATTTATCTCCATTGTTGAATCTCTAAAAATGGATATTTCATCATTACCTCTCCAAATCCTAATAAATGCTCCATCAATGAAGGAATCCTCATTGTTCTCGTAAGGATTAATATTTGGAACGTTGTAACTTTTATAGGTAGTTGCCACTTGAAAAGACGTATCTCCACGGATAATACAATTTAATGAGTATCTTTCGTCATAAGGTGCCTTTGGACTAAAGCTTTCATCACAAGAAATGAATAATGTGAAAATGAGAATTATAATTACAAAATATGTTATTCTCATATTTCAACCTTAGCATTAATTGAGACAAAAAACGGTAGCATATTGACTCTTTCACCTGTACTTCTATCATAATAAAACATATTTTTTCGGTTATAAATGTTTGTAATACTTGCATCAATATTTACTTTAAAATAATTTAAATCAAAAATTTTAGAAACACCCACATCCATTCTATGATATGACGGTAAACGTGAAATGTTTTTATCACCCAACACTGAATGAGGGAAATAATAATTATAAATATTAGTATTAAATTCAGCAGGATCAAGAAATAACTTTTCATAATACCCGATTATTGGAGTGTAAGGTAGACCAGATTTATATGTCCAAGTCAACATTGATTTCCATCCACTTCCAATATTTACTTCAAGGGCACAATTAAGTGTATGCCTTGAATCATATCTTGGGTAATAAGTCCAATTATTAACTGTCTTGTACGAATAAGCTAATGTATATCCAATGGAAAAATGCATTAAGGGATTTGAATAATTTAGTTCATTTTCAAACCCATAAGATTCTGCTTCTCCATTCACAAGATCATAATCAGATGCAAATTTCTTATCATAATTTATTTCAGTAATATTTTTTGATTTTTTATAATATACTTCGCTAACTAAATTAATTTTTTCAGTTAAATAAAATGTCACACCAGCGTTATAATGTTCTGCCTGTGGGGTTTTAAGATACTTTGGAACTAAAATATATGGTTCAAAAACATTAATAACCTCATTTTCATTTGATATTGTAGTTATTTCTTGTTGGAACCTACCCCAGAAGACTTTAAAAGCAATTACTGGATTTGGTGTATAAGTAAATGAGATTCTTGGTTCAATAAATCCGGTTCCAGCTCTAGTTAAACCAGCTACATTATATCTTAAACCAACGTCTAGCCCAAATTCATCATATTGTAACAATTTATATTTTGCAAATAAACTAATATTAATGCCTTTTTCATCAATATTGGAATAAACACCTAATAAGTTTTCAATAAAAAGTTTTGTTTGAAGATTTGTTATTTGAAACCCTGCCTCAACTTCGTTTTTATTATCTATTATATAATTAAATATCAAATCAATTTTATGCTCAATTAATTGACTTTCTTTTTCCCTTGTTGAGCTAAAATTTGGAAGAACTTTACCTTGAAAATTGTTTGTAGTATAACTAATTTCTGAAAAAAGTGGAATATCGTAAACTTGAAACCAAGAAAAGCCGAAAATGTTATTAGACCAGTTATAATCTTCTCTTAGAGGATTATTAAACTCTAATTTATCTTTACTCAAGAAACCATGAAAGATTATCTTTGATCCAGAGATAAAATTTGGATTACTAAAATTAATTTTAAATGAAGCGTCATAAAAATTAAATGGTGCGGTTTCATCATTAAAAAAATTTTTTAGTACACTTGTGCTATGACTTTTGCGACCAGTAATAATAAATGAACCATTTGGGATTGGACCTTCAACAACTCCTTTTGCAGTAAGAAAACTTACAGCGGCTTTACCAGAATATCGAGTTCTATTACCATCTTTGGTAACTAAATTTAAAACAGATGATAATCTTCCACCATACTCGGAAGTATAGCCTCCTTTATAAAACTCCATTGTATTAATCATTTCTGGATCTATAACACTAAAAAGTCCCATTGCATGAAAGGAGTTGTAAACATTTGCTCCATTCACAAGAACAAGATTTTGGTTACTATCTCCCCCTCTAACATAATATCTTGCGGACAAATCAGCAGTAAAATTAACACCAGGAACATATTGTAAAGACCTAAACACATCAGTCTCAACTCCTTTTGGTATTGCCTCTAATTCCCTTACCGAAATTCTTTCGAGACTTATATCAGTTTCGTTTTTTTCAACTATTTTCTCACCAATTTTCTCAACAGTTTGCAAAATAACGCTAGAAGAAGATAACTGAATATCCAATTTGTTAATTTTATCTGGATAAACATAAAATTCAATTTTCCTGCTTTCATATCCTACATAGGAAACTACTAATGAAACGTTTGTATTTACTGGCAGTGAAGATATATAATAATAACCTTTGTCATTTGTGGTGACCCCAATATTTAGTTCTTCGATTAACACATTTCCAAATGCTAATACTTCTCCATTTGCCTCATCTGTAATAGTTCCTCTAATTTTACCTGAATTTTGGCTAAAAGTGTGTGAAGTAAAAAATGTTAGTAAGAGAAATAATAAATAGAAACTTATTTTATTTTTAATATTTTGTTTAATAATAATCCTATAATACTTTAATAAAAGAACTTGCAAATATAACCTAAATACTAAAATAGTTTCAAAAGAATAACAAATTTATGAAGATTATTTTAATATATTTTTTTAAAATGGTGAACTAATTATATATTTTCATCAAATTACATTCTCTGTTCCAGCTTCAAAGAAATGTAATTTCCCTAAATTTAGATAAAGATTATAATTGAAATTGGTATTTAGCATTTGATTTGATTGAACTCTGCCAATCAATGGGTTTTCACCAATGCTAAAATAAATAATTATTTCATTGCCCATCGGCTCAACAACGTCCATGGTAGTTGATATT
>Ga0210009_1000413_pt1 | contig 49330 bp, 50 predicted proteins | sample CryGeyCG2114_065_FD_185457 | JGI IMG/M metagenome (GOLD analysis project Ga0210009, IMG submission 185457) | Groundwater microbial communities from aquifer - Crystal Geyser CG12_big_fil_rev_8/21/14_0.65 (SPAdes) (version 2) | ecosystem: Environmental > Aquatic > Deep subsurface > Groundwater ...
CCGCCTTCTCCGCGGCTGCCTTCTCCGCGGCTGCCTTCTCCGCGGCTGCCTTCTCCGCGGCTGCCTTCTCCGCGGCTGCCACGCCCGCCGCGATGCCGGCTGCTGTCGTCGCCACGCTGCGACACATTCGGTGCATTTCTCTCGGGCGCCTTCTTCCCGGGTGTTTTCTCCTCTGGCGCCTTTTTAACCTGCACATTTCTCTCGGGCGCCTTTTTATGCTGCGCTTTTCTCTCGGGCGCCTTCTTCCCCGGTGTGGACTGAAAACGATCGGTCAGATCCTCTTTCGTCCGCTGATCAATGAAACGGAAGGCCAATGGATTGATGTCATCATCGGCGACCACCTTGACGCGTACCAGATGTCTCAGAAACCACCGGGTCGTCTGATTGGGTATCCGCTTGTTCAACCACGCAGCCAGGAACGGGTGCACACAGAGTTTGAGCGCCCCTTTTCCACCGCTTTCAAGCCAATTCTGGATCCAGATATCCAGTTGCCCAAGGATTTCTTCGGGAGATGCGGAGGGCGGCGCCTTCAGCGTGATGTTGAGTCCCGGGCGGGGCTGAGGTGTGCGGTCCGGGGATTCCTGTCGTGTCGCTACGGAAAGCGTCACGTCCGGGTCAGCATCCGATCCATCGGCCGAGAACGTCTTCGTAATACTCGGTCGCAGGCGTTGCCGCGTCACCTGCATCAGCCCGAAATCGCTCATTGGAAGCACCTTCGTCACGGCACGATCCTTGCGAAACTCGCGACGCAGCTCATCAAAAACCTTTCGTCTGTTCCGCTCGTGGCGCATATCAATAAAGTCAATCACGATAATACCACCCAGGTCACGCAGCCGTACCTGTCTCGCAATGACTCTGGCTGCCTCCAGATTGATCTTGAGTGAGCTGTCCTCCTGGGACATTCCCTTTCCGGCACGACCGGAGTTCACGTCAACGACGTGCATGGCCTCGGTCTGCTCTATGAACAAATAGCCGCCGGAGGGCATGTTTACACGGCTTTCGAACGCTTCGTTTACCGTGGCAGAAATTCCCACAGAGTCAAAAACGGGTGTCTTGCCCGTGTATTCCTGTACGGCATCGGCCATTTGGGGTGCTATGGCTTGGACGTAGCCTTTTACGTTCTTGAACGTGCGGTGGTCATCGATCAGGATCCTGTCGTAGTCGTCCGTGAAAAGGTCACGCATGATCGAAGACGTCATGTTCACGTCTTCATGCAGTTCCACCGGTGGTTTGGGGTTTTGCGCCAGTTTCTCCTCAATCCTGCGCCACTTGTCGAGCAACAGGTTCAGGTCCGTATCGAGCGACTTCGCATTTTTGCCGGAGGCGACTGTTCGAACAATCACACCGAATCCCTCCGGCAACAGACTGTTCGCCAGGGCACGCAGACGACGCCGTTCCTTGAACGATTGGATTTTCTTCGAAACGGCTACATAGTTGGCCATGGGAACGAGCACCAGAAACCGACCAGCCAGCGAGATGTCCGTCGTCACACGGCTTCCTTTGTTGGCGATGGGCTCCTTGCTGATTTTCACCAACACGGGTTGATCACGCTTCAGAAACGTGGTAGGATCACCCGGCCCGTCTTCGCCCGCCCCGTCGGAACGTGACAACTCTTCCCGTTCCTTTCCGCGCGCGCGTTGACGTTTCTGCGCGGATTTCCGGCGATCAGCTTTGTCGCGACCGGCCACGTGACGGTGTGATCCTCCGCCCAACCCCTTCGCACCCTCTTCCTGGCCACGGGGTCTACGCCGCATTTTCCGCGTCGGACGCGTGACGTAGTTGGCCTGGAACTGGCCAATCACGGGTTTGTCTGCCTGTACGAACTGGAGCCAGTCCGTAACGTTTTCGATCAGATCCGAAAAGTGCAGGAAAGCATCCTGCTTCTGCCCGATATCCACAAAAGCGGCCTGGATACTCGGCATGATGCGCCGAACGCGGCCGAGGAAGATGTTTCCAATGGTGCGTTCGTGTTCCGGATTCTCAATAAACAGCTCCACGAGCTCGCCATTCTCCAAAATGGCGAGTCGGGTCTGTTTTCCATGGTTGACAATAATTTCCTTGGACATACAATATCGTTGGACAGGGATTGGCCCGTTGAATTACCACTGGGGCCAGAATACATCCTGTCATGCGTTGGAAAGGCTGAAGCGTGGCATCCCTCCGATGACATGAAGCCCATGGCATATCCTGCTGCACGGCGAACCATGCCGAGCGACAGGGCAACAAATAGTGCCCAAGAAATAGGATTGCGATGATCTGTCAAGAGAGTAACCGTGCCTGTGCTTCAGGAAATCGGATGGGTGGCAATCCGCAGCGGCATACGGTCCGACCTTTGTGGATTCCACCGGAATAGGTTGGTACCGGGTAAATCGCCTCCGGCTTCGAATGATCCCGGTGACCGCGTATTTGGTTGACTCGAATATCGAACATGGCTATCCTGCACCCCATCTCTCACATGAATCCGGCCACCGAAATGTCATCTCCTCCAACAGCACGCGGTCTCGACGGAGTCATTGCGCTGGAATCGGCCATTTGTGACATTGATGGGAATGCGGGGGCGCTCCTGTACCGAGGTTACGATATCGCCGACCTTGCCGTTCACTGCTCTTTCGAGGACGTTGCCTGGCTACTGTGGACCGGAGAATTGCCCACGCCAGAAGAGTCGCGCCGACTCGAGCGACAACTCGCCGCACACCGCTACATTCCGCCGGCTGTCCACGAATTCCTGGCCCGGGCTGGTGAACATGCTGAGCCCATGTCCGTGCTCCGGACCGCAGTATCCATGTTGCCCGTGGGCGGGTATCCCATGGAAGAGAGCGATGACCCCCTGACGCAGTCCATACACCTCACTGCAAAAATTCCCGTAATCATTTCCGCCTTCCAGCGGCGGCGAGCCGGACTCATGCCGATACCCCCCATGGCCGAAGGCTCAACCGCGCGGAATTTCCTGTTCATGCTGACCGGAACGCTGCCGGGCGATGCGGCGGAGCAGATTTTCGATACCTGCCTCACGTTGCATGCCGAGCATGGGCTGAATGCATCCACCTTTACGGCCCGTACGGTCGCCGCAACGCTGTCGGACACACACTCGGCGATCACGGCTGCCATCGGGGCCCTGAAGGGGCCACTGCACGGAGGTGCCAATACGGCCGTCATGCGCATGCTTGAGGACCTCGAGTCGCAGAACCGTGCTCCACGGGAAGTCATCCTGGAAAAGCTTGAAACCAAGGAGCGCATAATGGGCTTTGGCCACCGGGTTTATCGCACCATCGACCCCAGGGCGGTCATTCTGAAGGACCTGCTGCAGACCCTGGCCGATGAGCAGGGAGGAAGCCTGTGGCTGGATATGAGCGTGGAAATCATGGACACGATGGCCGAGTCCAGGAAACTGTATCCGAACGTAGACTTTTTTTCGGCTTCGGTATATGCCACACTGGGTATCCCAGCAGACATGTTCACGCCCATTTTTGCCATGTCGCGCGTCACGGGATGGACGGCCCACATCATGGAGCAGTGGAATGACAACCGGCTCATCCGACCTCGCGCCGCGTATGTGGGACCCAGGAATCGCACCGTGCAAAGGAGCCCTGCTCTTTCAACGGATAAAAATCGCCATTGAACGGAATATGGCGCCGGAATCGTACGATGGAAACACACAGCCTTCTAAAACACACCATGGTTTTACAAACACTATGAGACACCGAGTTGGTTGATTTGTACATTGGGGAAAACGTCACGACATCACGAGACACAATGAGCTCTTCGTCTGCTGAATCCGGGTGGTTGTCTTCACCCATATTGAAAAAGGTGGTCACTGGTGTTACCGGTCTCGGACTGACGCTGTTCGTCCTGGGACACATGATCGGCAACCTGACCATGTTCTCGGGCCCGGATGCATACAACCAATATGCCCATTTCCTGGTGAGCCTGGGTCCGCTGTTCTATGCGGTTGAGATTGGCCTGCTGGCATTCTTCGTGTTCCATATCATTACGGGTATCCGGATTGCCATGGGAAACCGGCGCGCACGGAGGTCCCGGTACGCTGTCCGCCGAACCGCGGGAGGTCCCAGTCGCCAGACGGTCGCATCCCGATCCATGATCATAACCGGGTTGTTGTTGATGGCTTTCCTGGTCATTCATCTCCTGTCGTTCAAGTTCGGACCTGGTGGACCTGGTAATGCCAACGCAGCCTACTTCACGACGGTCGACGGAGTGGGAATGCGGGATCTGGCGAAACTCGTCCATGAAAAATTTCAGACGCCGTGGTACACATTCGGGTACACCATCATCATGTTGCTTCTCATGCTTCACCTGCGGCACGGCGTCTGGAGTGCGCTGCAGTCTCTCGGAGCCATGCGTCCCTCGCTGACACCCGTCGTTTACACGATTGGGGGTCTTCTGGGGGCCGGAATTGCCGCTGGCTTTATTGTCATGCCACTGGCCATCTACTTCGGATTCATATGACGTGCCCGGGGCCTCGACGCCTGTTCATTTCCTGCGACAGCATTAATCGTTTCCGCTATGCTTGACTCCAAGATTCCCGCCGGTCCCCTGAAGGAGAAGTGGGACAACTACAAAAACAGTTGCAAACTGGTAAATCCAGCCAACAAGCGAAAGCACACCGTGCTTGTCGTGGGTACAGGTCTTGCGGGCGGCTCGGCGGCCGCCACGCTTGCAGAGCTGGGATACAACGTCAAGAGCTTCTGCATCCAGGATTCCCCCAGGCGGGCGCACTCCATTGCTGCCCAAGGTGGCATCAATGCGGCGAAGAATTATCCCAATGACGGCGATTCGGTCTGGCGTCTGTTCTATGACACGATCAAGGGTGGCGATTACCGCTCCCGCGAGGCAAACGTTTACCGCCTTGCACAGGTGGCCAACAACATCATTGATCAGGCCGTAGCCCAGGGCGTACCTTTTGCCAGAGAATACGGCGGGCTTCTTGACAACCGCTCCTTCGGTGGGGCCCAGGTGAGTCGCACGTTCTACGCACGCGGGCAGACGGGGCAGCAACTTTTGCTCGGTGCATACCAGGCCATGAGCCGCCAGATTCATGCCGGAAACATTGAAATGTTCTCCCGCAGAGAGATGCTCGACCTCGTCAACATCAATGGGAAAGCCCGAGGCATAATTACCCGCAATCTTGTGACAGGTGAGATGGAACGGCACATTGGCGATGCTGTCCTCCTCTGTACCGGTGGCTATGCCAACGCGTATTACCTGTCCACGAATGCCAAGAACTCCAACGTTACCGCTGCCTGGCGCGCTCACAAGCGTGGGGCATATTTTGCCAACCCGTGCTACACGCAGATTCACCCGACTTGCATCCCGGTCTCCGGCGACTATCAGTCCAAGCTCACGCTCATGAGTGAAAGTCTTCGAAACGATGGCCGGGTATGGGTGCCCAAAGACCCCAGCGACGAACGGAAACCGCGTGACATTCCCGAAGAGGACCGCGATTATTATCTGGAGCGGCGCTATCCGAGCTTTGGAAATCTTGTACCCCGGGACGTGGCTTCACGCAATGCAAAAAATGTAGCGGACGAAGGCCGGGGGGTTGGCGAAACGAAGCTGGCGGTATACCTCGACTTCGCCGATGCCATCAATCGGCTGGGCAAGGACACCATCGAAGCCCGCTACGGGAACCTCTTCGAAATGTACGAGCGCATTACGGGAGAGAACCCGTACGAAATGCCCATGCGGATTTTCCCGGCCGTGCATTATGCCATGGGCGGACTCTGGGTGGATTACGAACTTCAGAGCACCGTTCCCGGACTGTTTGTGCTGGGCGAGGCCAATTTTTCAGATCACGGGGCGAACAGACTCGGCGCATCGGCCCTGATGCAGGGCCTTTCGGATGGGTATTTCGTCATCCCATACACACTTGGCAACTACATTGCCGGTACCTCTATCGATGCCGTCGACACCGGCCACCCTGCGTTCGCTGAGGCAGAGGACGCCGCTACGCGCCGTATCGACCAACTTCTTGCCATCCAGGGTAATAAGACCATCGTGGAGTTCCACCGTGAACTCGGAAAAATCATGTGGGACGAGGTGGGAATGTCTCGCACGAAAGAAGGCCTTCTGCGCGGAATTGAGCAGATATCCGCATTGCGCGATGAGTTCTGGCAGAATGTACTTGTGCCTGGTGAACCCACACATTTCAACAAGTACCTGGAATTTGCCGGACGGGTCGCCGATTTCCTGGAACTGGGAGAACTCGTGGCCCGCGATGCCTTGGAACGCGAAGAGTCGTGTGGTGGGCATTTCCGGGAAGAATATCAGTCTCCCGAAGGAGAAGCCATGCGAAACGACGAGGACTTCACGCATGTCGCCGCGTGGGAACACTCCGGTGATGGCAGCCATGTACGCCATACCGAAGATCTTGAATTTGAGAACGTGCAGCTCACAACCCGTAGCTACAAGTAAGTACCATGATCATTACACTGAAAGTGTGGCGCCAGGAAGGCCCAGATGTACCGGGACGGTTCGAAACATACAAGGTGCCTGATGCCAATCCCCACATGTCTTTTCTGGAGATGCTGGACGTCCTGAATGAGCAGCTCATCAAAGAGGGGAAAGATCCGGTCGAGTTCGACTACGATTGCCGGGAGGGAATCTGTGGATCGTGTGGCGTGGTCATTGACGGGCAGGCACACGGTCCGCAGCGGCGGACAGCGTGTTGTCAGTTGCACATGCGCCATTACAGGGACGGCGACACTATTGTGATAGAGCCGTGGCGCGCTGAGGGCTTTCCTGTCATCAGGGACCTCGTAGTGGATCGCACGGCCTTTGATCGTATCGTGGAAGCAGGCGGATACGTATCGGTCAACACCGGGGCGGCACCGGATGCCAACTCCATCCCGGTACCGAAAGATGATGCTGACCTTTCCATGGATTATGCCACATGTATCGGCTGTGGTGCCTGTGTGGCGGCATGCCCGAACGCATCGGCTTCACTCTTTACGGCAGCCAAGATATCCCACCTGGCATTGTTGCCGCAGGGAGATCCGGAACGTGAGCGCAGAGCCAGGTCCATGGTGGATCAGATGGCCACCGAAGGGTTCGGCGACTGCTCCAATCATGCTGAGTGTGAAGCTGTCTGCCCGAAGGGGATTTCGATTGATGCCATTGCGCGCATGCGCCGCGAATACATGCGCGCTGTGCGAAGGTAGAGCCGCGTCCAGGCGCACGCTGGTTCTTCAACAGCCTTTCAGGCAGGCTGCAGCGCTCCAATGACGGATTCGAATATGCGACGACCGTCGGGCGTACCCAGGATATCTTCTGACGAGCGCTCCGGATGCGGCATCATTCCGAGTACATTTCCTTCCCTATTCACGATGCCGGCAATATCATTGACACTTCCGTTCGGATTCTCGTCTGCGTATCGGAAAACAACCTGCTGATTGTCTTCCAATTCTTTCAGCACATCAGGATGGGCAATGTAGTTGCCCTCTCCATGCGCAATGGGGGTCCGCAGCACGTCACCGGCCTGCAGTCCTGACGTAAAGGGAGTACCTGGGTGCTCGACCCGCACACGGACATCCTTGCAAATGAACCGCAGTGACGCATTGCGCGTCAGCGCTCCCGGAAGCAGGTGGGCCTCGCACAGGATCTGGAATCCGTTGCATATACCCATGACCAGGCCGCCTCTGGCAGCGAATCGGACGACATCCCTCATGACGGGCGAGAAGCGGGCGATGGACCCGCTACGAAGATAGTCCCCGTAGGAGAATCCACCGGGGACAATCACAAAGTCCACATTCCCCAGTTCAGCCTCCTTGTGCCAGATGAACCGCGTTTCCAATCCGAAAAGATGCGACAGCACGTGGTAGGCATCATGATCACAGTTCGAGCCAGGAAATACTACAACACCGACGCGCATAGACATGGGTTCTGCCCGGTTCAGTTCTTGATGGCCTCGATCTCCAGTACCAGACGCACGTCCTCCCCGACCACGAACCCACCGGCTTCCATAACGGAGTCGAACTTGAGTCCATAGTCGAATCGATTTATCCGTCCTTCCGCTTCAATTCCTACCCGTTCCGAATTACCCATGGCAGCTGTCCCTATTATTTCGCCGTCAAGCACGATTTCTTGCGTGGTTCCACGGATTGTCAGGTCACCCACAATCTCCAGCTGTCCATCTCCTCTGTCGCGCACTTCCTTTGTGACAAAGCGGAGTTCCGGGTGGTTTTCGGCGTCAAAGAAGTCATCCGAGCGAAGATGATTGTCGCGGCGCTCGTTTTCTGTATCGACACTGGCCGCCTGTATGACGGCTTCGGCCCGAAACGAGGCAGGATCAGCGGGGTCAAGGGTAATGGTGGCGTCGTAGTCACGGAACGCTCCGGTTACGGAAGACAATCCCAGGTGGCGAACCTTGAAACCTATGAAAGAGTGCGTGGCATCGACTCGCCAGGTCGGTGCAGCCGTAGCCGAAGTAGCCTGCGCACTGGCGACATGATTTGACGAAGCAGCAAGGAGAAGTAAGGCTGCAAACGGGAAAAAGCGGGTCATGATGTACAGGTTCTGATTTTGGCAAGGAAATGGACCACACGCAATCCGGCAACCGGTCGTGGACGGGACTTGGGTACGCCAAACCGGACAAATGTTTCCGCCATCTGAACGACGTGCTGCGTCCTGCGTTCTACGCCGATATCCATAATCGTACCCTCATGATCCCCAAGGAACTGTTCAGGAAAATCAGGCAGATCGAGATCCGCACCAAGGGCCTCGTGAGCAATATTTTCGGGGGTGAATACCATTCTGCATTCAAGGGGCAGGGCATGGAATTCGCGGAAGTCCGGCCCTACCAGTTCGGCGACGACATCCGCTCGATTGACTGGAATGTATCGGCGCGGTATGGCGATACGTTCGTCAAAATATTCGAGGAAGAGCGTGAGCAGACGGTCATGCTGGCCGTGGACGTATCGGGGTCCGGTGATTTCGGTTCAATCGACAAGCTGAAACGTGAAATAGCCGCTGAAATTTGTGCTGTCATCGCCTTCAGTGCCATTCAGAACGACGACAAAGTGGGCCTCTTGCTGTTTTCCGACCAGATCGAACTGTTCGTTCCCCCCAAGAAAGGGCGCAGGCACGTACTTCGTCTGATCAGGGACCTGTTCGCCCACGACACACAGTCGTCACGCACCCATATTGCCTGCGCACTGGAGCACATGTTGCACGTCCTCCAACGTCGATCGATCGTGCTCGTCATCAGTGATTTCATGGACAAGGGTTTCGATGCGCCGCTTCGCATGTTGGCGCGCCGTCATGACACGATTGCCGTGCATCTGGTCGATCCCCTCGAGGAGGAGCTTCCCGACGCAGGCCTCGTCGAGATGATGGATCCGGAATCCGGTGCACATATCACTGTCGACACATCCAACTTCGATGTCCGGGAGACATTCGAGGCACTGGCCAATCAACACACGGCGGAACTGAATCTGCTGTTTCGACGTGCCCGCGTCGACAGGATCCCCATCCAGGCCGACGAAGGATATGTCGACCCCCTCATCGCGTTCTTCCGGAAACGCCACAAGATGCACTGATTTGAGCGACCGATCATTCATAGCAGGACGCATCACGGCCGCCATGACCCTGATGTTGGCTTTCGCATGTCCGGCCTCCGCTCAGCAGGCATCTGCGTGGATCCCTGAGGACAGTGTATACGCGGGCGACAGGTTTTCCCTGGTGGTGGAGCTCGGGCATGACGGTGCCGGAGAGAGCCTCTTTCCACACGAACTGCTGCCGGACAGTCTCATATCCGACGCGGGCATGCGGCTTCCACTCGGGGATTTTCTGGTGCTTTCGGTTCGTTCCCGTGGGGAACGCGTACTGGCAGACAATGCGGTGCTGGACAGCGTGGTCTACGAGACAACCACGTTCGCTATCGATTCGGCCCGGGTAGATGCCATTCCGGTGGGGCTCGTTGTTCGAAACGATACGACGCTGGTGCTCGCCGAAGGCGTTGAGCTGCGGGTAGCCTCGCTGCTGACCGAAGCCGATCCCCAATTGCGTGACATCACGGAGTTGGCACAGTTTCCGCGCTCCTGGTGGCCCTGGATTGTCAGCGTCCTGCTGGGTCTAATTGCCTCCTGGCTGATTTGGAGACACTACAGGTCCCGACGGGATGACGTTGCAGACAACATTCCCTCCACACCTCCGCCCCCGCCGGTCGAGGTTGCGCTTGAGCGTCTGGCTGAGTTGGAAGCCATGGACCTTCGTTCCATCCCCGATATCAAAGCCTGGTACGTGGAACTGACGTCCATACTGCGAACGTACTTCGCCGAACGGGCTGACGTACATGCTCTCGAAGCCACAACAGGAGAGCTGATTGAGGAACTCACGCGGCTGCGCGCGGGCAGACCCGTACCGCCAGAATGGATAGCCGCGCTGCACGATGTGCTCCAGGAAGCCGACCTCGTCAAGTTTGCCGATATTCGACCTGTCGTAGACAAAACGCGGCTGCTGCTCCGTTCCAGTCGGGAGACGATCGAGCACACGGAACGGGCCTACCGTCAAGCCGAAGAAGAAGCACGACGACGCGCCATCGAAGAGGCTGCTCGCAAAGCGGTCGACCCGGAAGAAGGTACACCCACACCTCATGATCAGAACTGACCATACACCATAGCGTGGAATTCCAGCATCCATATTGGCTCTTGTTGCTTCCCGTCGTAGCGGGGGGCGCGGTCCGCGCCTGGAAGGCGCGGACGCGGCGGGCGGCGCTGGTATACAGCGCCGCCCCGACCGCCGCCCGGGCGCGCGCTTCCGCGCGCGCCCGGCTGCGCGACCTCCCGCTGCTCGTGCGCACCCTCTCGCTCGCACTCGTTGTTCTGGCATTGGCCCGCCCACAGCAGCGCGATGTTGTTCGCGAACGCTACGCCGAAGGAATCGATATCGTGCTGACTATCGATACATCCACATCCATGCGGGCGGAAGACTTCCGCCCCAACCGGTTCGAAGCGGCGCGGCAAATTGCATCCGACTTCATTTCCGGACGCGTTTCGGACCGGATCGGCCTGGTGGTCTTTGCCGCACAGGCTTTCACCCAGGCTCCGTTGACGCTCGACTATGACTTTCTGCTGAGCATGCTGGGGGAAGTCGAAACGGGCATGATTGAAGATGGCACAGCCATTGGCACAGCCCTCGCCACGTCGGTCAATGCCCTGCGCAACAGTGATGCGGAGAGCAAGGTTGTCATCCTGCTCACCGATGGCCAGAACAACCGGGGTGAGATCAGCCCGGAAACCGCCGCCGAGGTCGCACAGGCACTCGGCGTGCGCGTCTATACCATTGGAACAGGTGCGCAGGGTGAGGCTCCATTCATCGTGGATCATCCCTTTTCGGGCCGCCAGCGGCGCATGGTGCCTGTGGAAATCGACGAGGAAATGATGACCAAGGTGGCTGAATCGACTGGGGGACGCTATTTCAGGGCTACCGACAACGAAGCGCTGCGTCGTATCTATGAGCAGATCGGAGAACTGGAAACGACGCGCGTACAGGAACTTGAATTCGTCGACGTACAGGAAAATTATCTGCGCTTCCTGTTACCTGCCTTCCTGCTTGTATTGTTCGAAACACTCCTTTCCACTACCATCCTGAGGAGATTTCCCTGATCATGCAGTGGTTACATCCCGACATGTTCTGGACACTCATCATGGTCCCCGTTGCCGTGGCCCTTTTCCTTCATGCCGCGTGGAGTCGCAGGAGGATTGCAGACCGCATGGGCAGCCCGCAACTGGTCCGTCGACTCTCCTCCGGGCTCAACCTGCGTCGAAGGCGGTGGAAGGCCACGCTCATCATTCTTGCTGTTGTTTTCCTGGGATTGGCACTGGCGGGTCCCCGATTCGGTACAAAAACAAAAGAGGTCAAACGGGAGGGCATTGACCTCGTGATTGCACTCGACGTTTCCCTGTCAATGCTCGCCGAAGATGTAGCACCCAACCGTCTTGAGCGGGCAAAGTTTGCCATCAAGGATTTATTGGATGATCTCAGTGGCGATCGTGTCGGCCTTGTTACGTTCGCCGGCGACGCTTTCGTACACAGCCCGCTCACATCCGACTACAACGCTGTGCGCCTCTTCCTTGATGTCGCCAGTCCTTCTCTCATTCCTACCCCCGGTACGGACTTCGGCCGCGCATTTGAAATGATAGAGCGCGCATTCGACGCTCCGACCGGTGGCACGCCCGGAGATGGGCCCCGCACACGTGCTGCCATCATCGTAAGCGATGGGGAGGATCACGTGGGTGATATCACGCTGATCAAAGAAAAGGCCCGCGAAGCAGGAATCAAGCTGTTTGCTGCCGGAGTCGGCGAGACCAATGGTGCTCCCATACCTGTCAGCGAAGATGGCAGGTCTCGCGGATACAAGACCGATCGGGCCGGAAACGTTGTGACCACGCGACTCGTTGAAGACGTCCTCCTGGACATGGCATCGGATGGGGCATACATCCGGATATCCAGAACCGCAGCTTCACTCGATGGACTGCTCTCCAGGATTGACGCCCTTGAGACAAGCAGCCTCGCATCGGAACAGTTTGAGGAATATGCCGAAAAATTCCAGTGGCCACTCGCCCTTGGTTTGTTCGTCCTGTTCGTCGAGTGGATGGTTCCTGAACGGACTCGCAGATCTTGAACATGCTCATGCTGATTCACATTGCCCTTCTGACTCTGCTGCAAACCGCACAGGTGACTCCACCGGCAGGCAATCCCGTATCGGAAGGCCGGGAAGGTAACAAACTGTTCGAAGCTGAGGCGTACGATCAGGCCGCAGAAGCGTACCGGTCGGGCATTCGGTCGGTAGAGGGGGACGGTCCCGGCCAGATACACTCCGGCCTGCTCAACAACCTGGGAGCATCTCTTTACCGCCAGGGAGAATTCGAATCGTCAGCTGCCGGTTTTGCCAGCAGTGTCCGTATGGCCCCAGATGCGACAGGCCGTGCCCGCGGGTGGTATAATGCTGGAAACGCACTTGTCCAGGCGCAAAAACTGGAAGAAGCTGTGGAAATGTATCGGGAGGCACTGCTCCAGGACCCGACAAATACCGACGCCAAATACAATTACGAGTTGGCAAGGCGTCAACTCGAGGAGCAGCAGGAGCAACAGGAACAGGACAGCGAAAACCAGGACGGGGAGAACAACGAGGAGCAGAACGGAGATCAGGAAAACAGCGACGGGCAGAACCAGGGAGAGAACGAAGAACAGAGTGAGGGCCAGCAGGATCAACAGCCCAACCAGGGCGACGAAGGGAGCGAACAGCCGCAGCAACCGGAAGAGGGTGAGAGTCAGCCCCAGGGCGACCCGGAAACACTGACCCGGGCGGAGGCGCAGCGCATGCTCGAGGCCCTGCAGAACCAGGAAGAACAACTCCTGCGGGAAGTACAGAAACTCAAGACCCGCCCGCGACGTGTCGACAAGGATTGGTGATGCGAGTGGGCACCTTCTATAGCATTTTTGCTGTCTTATCCACGTTCCTGCTTCTGCTGCCCCAGACCTCGGCCGCGCAGGAAGTCTCTGTCGAGGCGTCTGTCAACGCTACGGAAATCGGGGATCAGGAGACCCTTACGCTGACGGTCACCATCAACGGATCGGATGGCTCAGGCGTGTTTACACCGGATCCGCCCGAGACGGAAGGCCTTGCCCTGACGCAGAGAACCCCCGGGACCCGCCGCAACGTCAGCATCGTGAACGGTCGCGTAACGCAGAGCTTTGGTTTCACGTGGATGCTCCGGCCTGTTGCAGAGGGCCGCGCGCGGATACTTCCCATGGAGGTTGTTGTAGCCGGCGAGACGTATCGAACGGAGCCCATCGACATCAATGTTGTGCCCCAGTCCCAGCGCCCAGCCCAGCAACCCCGTGTGAGAGATCCATTCTCTGCATTCCAGCCGCCGAATCCCGGCCCCGAGCCCACTCCAACACCGTCCGAACGGGATATTTACATTCAGGTTGTCCCAGCATCGGCCTCCGTCTGGCAGCATGAGCAACTGGTTCTTGAATACCGGTTGTTCTTCCGGGAAGGGATCCAACTACGACAAAGTCGCCTCACAGACAGCTGGGATGCCAACGGATTCTGGCGTGAGGAAATGGAAGTGGATACGCGGCCTGTACCGCGTACCGTCGTCCGGAATGGGCTCCGGTACAATGTCATCACGCTCAAACGTGCAGCCGTATTCCCGACACGAAGCGGTTCCCTGACCATTGATCCACTTCGTATAGAGAGCGAAGCCATGCTTCCCTTTGGCCGTCGCGATCCATTCCAGAGTCTGTTCTCCATGCGTTCCAGGTTTGCACCGATTGAGCTGGCGTCGCCGGAAGTATCGATTACCGCCCGCCCCCTTCCGGACGGTGCGCCGAATGACTTCTCGGGGGCGGTCGGATCGTACCGTCTGGAGGCCGGCCTCAACCGCACGCGCGTTGCTACAGGTGACGGTATTACGCTACGTGTCTCGATACGGGGAGAGGGAAACCTGGCCACACTCGGCGCACCAGCGGTAGACCTCCCCGCCTCATTGGAAGTACTTGGCCCGACATCGTCCGTAGAACTTGACCGCAGCGGCAACCGCGTGTCCGGAACAAAGGTTTTCGAGTGGGTCCTTATTCCCCGCGCCCGGGGTTCCTACACGATACCACCGGTCACCTTCTCATGGTTCAACCCGGAAACAGCACAGTATCGAACCGACTCGTCCGACGCATTCACGATCACAGCCGAGGGTAGTCCGGCTGGCACAACATCGCCCCGAACCGTTCAGAACGGGCTTCCGGTTGGCGATGTCGCGCCCCCGCTTCTGCACACGGGTCGCTGGCGAGATGTGCGTGCCCGGCGTCCCCTCCATGAACGGCCTCTGACCTGGATTCTACTCGTCGTGCCGCTTCTACTCTGGGGTGGAACGTGGATTACCGAGGAGCAACGGAAACGTTTTGCGATAGACGAGGCACGGACACGGCAACGCCTTGCCCATCCCGTCTCCCGGAAGCACCTCGCGCGTGCCAGCGAGCTTCTGGACTCCGACGAGGTGGCATCGTTCTATGAGGAACTTGATCGTGCACTCACGGGCTTTATTGGCAATCAACTCAACGTGTCAGAGACCGGGTTGACCCGAAAGCAACTGGCAGACCTGCTCCTGGACCACGGCGTGTCGGGCACGGAAACCGACCGAATCATCTCCTTTCTCGAGGTGTGCGACCGTGGCCGTTTCGCACCGGCGGGTCATACGGACGCCGATCGAAAAGAGGCGTTGTCCGACGCATCTACCCTCATAGTGATGTTGAACGGGCGGTGGTCCTCATGATCGTACTCCTGATTCTGACAACACTTCTCCTTCACCCTGCACAGGATGCCAGTGTGGTCACCGAAGCGTTTGATGACGCGACAGCGCTGTTGCGCCAGGGAGAGTATGAGGAGGCACTGGCGCAATATGAAACCATTCAGTCCATGCATGTTGCGAGTGCCGCCCTGTGGCATAATATGGGAATTGCCCACTACAGGCTGAACCGTCTTGGATACGCCATTCTGTATTTTGAACGTGCAGCCCGGCTCGACTCCGACAGCGAAGTCATACGGCACAGTCTCAGGGTGGCCCGCGAGCGCCAGGTTGACTCGTTTTCGTCCCTTCCGAGGCCCTTCTGGCGAACCATGCAGGCTGCTGTTCTGCGTTTTGTATCGCCTGGTGCCTGGTTCATTTCCGGTCTGCTGTTTCTCTATGGGGCGGTTCTGCTTCACATCATGCGGATCCGTGGTCGCAGGACGCTTCCAATGGGCCAAAGTATCTACGTGGTGTTGCCGCTGCTGGCATGCGGCTGTGTGATCATTGGCCTGTCGTCATCCTATTCTCCTGCCGAACCGGAGTCGGCGGTAATCATTGTGCCGGAGACCACGCTTGTCGAGCAGGCCGACAGCGCCGCCCCACCCGTTGAAGTGGTTCACGAGGGTCTCGTTGTGGACATACAGACACAAACGCCCGGATGGGTCCTCGTGCAGCTCAGCAATGGCACACGTGGCTGGGTGCCTTCCGGGCAGTTGGAGAGTATTTGAGCCTGAGCGAGTATCTTCCCGAAAATCATTTTCCCACGACGTTTTGGAACCTCACATCCTTCCTGTAAATCGCCGGGCTGGCTGGATTGAAGTCATTTGTGGTTCCATGTTCAGCGGAAAAACGGAAGAACTCATCCGGCGGATGAAGCGGGCGCGGTTCGCGCGTCAGCGGGTGGAAATTTTCCAGCCTGCGATGGATACCCGGTATTCCAGGGAAGAGGTGGTATCGCACAACGAATCGGCACTGCAGTCCACGGCCGTCACGACGTCATCCGAAATCCTGCTTCTGGCAACGGAGTCGGATGTGATCGGAATCGATGAAGGACAATTTTTTGATCCGGACCTGACGCAGGTGGTAGAGCAGCTCGCCCGCAGTGGAAAGCGCGTAATTGTTGCGGGCCTCGACCAGGACTTCAAGGGGAAGCCCTTCGGACCCATGCCCGACCTGTTGGCTGTTGCGGAATACGTAACCAAACTGCACGCCATCTGCCTCGTCTGTGGGGCACCGGCCAACCACTCCCAGCGGCTTGCGGGTGGAGAAGAGCGTGTGTTGCTTGGAGCCGTCGAGGCGTACGAACCACGCTGTCGGGAATGCTTCAAGCCCGACGCAACCTGAAAATGACCACGTCGGCTCCGTAGACAGTCGCTCCCACCACCGCAAACACGATCAATGCCGGCAGTGGTTGCCAGATCACCAGGCCTCCACAGGCACCGAGAATACCTCCCAGGTATTTGATGTACGACAGCTGTTCGTTCGTGCTCCGCTTGATCAGTTCTTCGAGCCTGCGATCGTCATAAGCCATCATGTTGCTCATGACCATGTCGTACACGTCCAGGTTTTCGACGAATCCGAGAACAACTTTCGTAGCCCAATGCTCGATGTCCTCGGACCGTGCCTCGATTTTTCCCGGTATCACATCCAGTAGCGCGTCCATCTCATCCATGACGATGTCCAGCTGATCGGGAAGGCTGGCAATGGCATCCTCGACCCTCCCAGTAAAATCTTCCTCGTTCACGAACCGATACGCCTTCAGTGCAAACCCACCGAGTCCCTGACCTGCCCAGGATTCTATTTTGGCTATCACGAACTGTACGATTCTCGTACGCACTTCCGGAGAAGTCAGTACGGCTTCGAGGTACGAGGCCGTCAGTTTTTTGAAGTCAGCCCGGAACGCATCATCTTCCAGGACGCCACGTGTCACATCGAGTGCAAGAGCCCTGTATCGGGGAATAATGTTGTTCTCCTCGATTTTCTGCTTGATGATCTCCTCATTGATGAGTTCTTCCGAGACGGCTGTTGCCAGACGGTACACGACACGTTCGCGCTGCGCCGGAATGAGTCCCTGGCCCAGTATGGGACGCTCGCCGCGCGGGTTGAAGAGCATGGTGATAGCCACCCAATTGGTCAGAAAACCGATCAATCCGCTGACCGACACGAATCGGAGTACGCCCTCAAGCGGAAGCGTCATGCCCAGCGCTGATATTTCCCCTCCCGGAAAATCCCATGTGAAACTGAACACAAAAAGTGCGGCCAGCATCCATGGAATGATTTTAAGCAGGGGCAGCAACCGCGCATGGCCTCCAATGAGACGCGGCGGCTCCGCTACCTTCTTTCGTGGCGTGACACGGCTCGGCAGGTGCCGACGGATATGGCGGGCCAACAGGTGCCGCAGTTCGGTGGCCGTGGAGCGCGTGGCTTCACGCGCCTCACCCACGGAAAGACCCCGGTCCTGTGATGTTTGATCTTCACTCATGACGGACACACCCCAGGTCCGATCGAAGGCTGTTGACCACAGGTCTATGACGGACCGAATCCCAGGCGGGTTGCATCGGCCTGCATACCCGCAATAACATTGGCGATATGCCCGGTCAACTCCACACCGAGGTCATCGGCACCCTTTTGGATGTCATCCCGTCCGATGGCAGCAGCAAAGGCCTTGTCTTTCAGCTTCTTGCGGACGGAACGAGGTGTCATTCCGTCCAGAGCCGTTGGTCGCACATAGGCGACTGCCGTGATGAACCCTGACAGCTCGTCGACCGCATACAGTGTTCTTGCCAGCAACGTGGTGCGCGCAACACCCGTATGGTCGGCGTGCCCCATGATGGCTGTGAGCATGGGCTCCGGATATCCGAGTTCCCGCAGTACGGAGACGCCGACGGACGGATGTTCTTCCGGCGTCGGGTGTTTCTCATAGTCCATGTCATGGAGGAGCCCCGTCATGCGCCACAACTCCTCGTCTTCATTGAAGTGGTGCGCATACCACTTCATGGCAGCTTCTACGCCGTAGGCGTGCCTGCGAAGGCTTTCAGACGTCGTCCATTCATGGAAAAGGGCCAATGCATCGTCGTAAGTGGGCATGGGTCAGAACAGGTCTATGATGCGCATTTCCTTGAGATACCGTCCAGGGTCCTGTTGGAAGTCCGTCAACAGGCTGTTCAAACTGGCCAGCGTGGAGTCCATACGGTGGTAGAGGCCCGGGTCTTTCAACATGAGCCCAAGAGTCCCCTCCCCGTTGTTCAGGGATGTCAGTACGACCGTGAGTTCGGAAGACATGGTCCTTACGTCGGCCAGCGTCGCATCCACCTCGGACAGCGTCGTATCCAGGCCGTCCATCAATGCGGCGACGCGCTCCCCATCTTCACCTACAGCCATATCCATGTCCTGTGTCAGCGATTCCACGTGCTTCATGACGCGCCCAACACGATCCCGCTCCTGGACCAGAATGGTCTCGAGAGCCTGTACGGATCCGTTCATGGCAGCCAATGTCAAACGCAGGTCGGAACCCGGGTTGTCAACCAACTCGGTCGTCGTCCGGAGCATGCGATTCAGCCCGACAAGAACCGAGTCGACCTGTCCGAGAAGCTCAGGTGCCCTGGCTGTTACTTTCCCGATCACATCTGCTCCCGTACGCCCTTCGATATATCCATTTTCCGGAATAAGTGGCGCCGTCGGGGGTCCGAGCACGAGGTCCATACGTACGACACCGAGGGCATCAAAGCCACCGATCGTGGCATACGTTCCCTCCGTAACAGGAATAGTGTTGCGCACGTGGAAGGCAACCTCCACCTTTCCCGTCTCCTCTGAAATGGCCACGTTACTGACCGATCCGATAGTGACGCCATTGACCCGCACCACATTACCGGCAATCAGGCCACCCGCGTTGTCGAAAACCACATTCAGGTCGTATGTGGGTTTGAACAACGGCAGGTCCTCGAAGTACCGCACGCCGAGTACAAAGATGAGTGCCGCAACAAGCAGCGTTCCGCCAACCTTCAATTCATTCGAGTATTTCACGGTATCAGTGTCCTATCTGGTATTCGTTTGCCTTCACGAACGCACACAGCGTGGCGTCCTGTGAGGAATGCAGTTCGTCGATGGTACCGGTCCAGTGCATGCGCCCCTGGTAAATGAAAGCGGCACGGTCTGCAATGCTCAGTACGGAATGCATGTCGTGCGTCACGACAATGCTCGTGATATTGAGCCTGTCCGTCAGCCCTTCTATCAACGCGTCAATGGTGTTTGATGTCTCCGGGTCGAGTCCGCTGGTGGGTTCATCGTACAGCACGTAACGCGGGCGCAGAGATACGGCGCGGGCCAGGGCAATGCGTTTCTGCATACCACCCGAGAGTTCCGAGGGCATCTTCGAGCCTACGGACGCCAGTTCAACCATGTCCAGACACTGAAGCACCTCATCCCGGATTTCCTCCTCGGTCTTGTTCGTGAATGTACGCAGTGGAAACGCCACGTTGTCGAACGCACTCATGGAATCGAAGAGCGCTCCCCCCTGAAACAGGATTCCGAAGTGCTGCCGAACTTCGCGGAGATCGCCGTACGTGATCTGGTTGATATCAACACCCTCCACGAGCACGCGACCTGAATCGGGCTTGAGCAGTCCAATCAGATGCTTCATTAGGACGCTTTTGCCCGACCCGGAACGGCCAATGATGGCCAGCGTCTCCCCCTCATTGATATCAAGGGAAACGTCATGCAGCACCTGGGTGCCGCCGAAGCTCTTGTTGATGTTTTCTACGTTGATCATGGAGTCGATTACAGGAGGGTTGCCGCCAGGACCAGATCGGCAAGAAGAAGAAATACACAGCTGGCTACAGCCGCCTCTGTCGTACTTCGTCCTACGCCTTCGGCACCGCCCCTCGTATAATAACCTTTGAAACAGGAAATGGACGTAATCGTGAATCCGAACACGAGGGATTTGATCAGTCCGAATATGGGGTCGAACGGCTGGAAGAATTCGCGCGCACCATCCACGAACTCTCCCATGGGTACGAACCCACCATAGTGCCCAACCAACATGCCACCGGCAATACCGACAAAACTCGCAGCCACATACAGGACCGGAAACATGACGACACCGGCTATGACGCGGGGCACGATGAGGTAGCCGATGGAATTGAGTCCCATCGCCTCAAGGGCATCGATCTGCTCCGTAACACGCATCGTCCCCAATTCAGCGGCAATACGGGCCCCCACGCGCCCAGCCAGAATGAACCCCGTCACAACCGCACCGAGTTCGAGGATCATCGATGGCGCGACGATGGAGCCGATGATGCTTTTGGGAATGAGTGGCGTGACCAGCTGATACGCCGTCTGCACCGTTGTCACGGCCCCGGAAAAAGCCGCTGCCATCATGACGATGGGCAGGGACTCAATCCCGATATGCACCATTTGCTCCCAGAGGTTTTTGCGATACCTGGAAAACTCGGGAAGCGCACCGAATGCATGAAACATCAGCAGGCTGTAGCGACCCAGTGCCTGGACAGGACCGGTCAACGTGTTATGCAAGACAGCCATGGGGGTCTGATGGTGAACGGGGTGCAAGGTACGACAGCTGTGGCATTTGGTGCCCGGCCCGGTAATTCTGCACGGGGATTTGGAACCCTGATTGTATGTTGCCTTCCGTAAGCATCATAAACATTGATCCGAATGGCCAGAAAAAATACCCGATTTGTGTGTCAGGTCTGTGGCTCTCCATCACCGAAATGGAGCGGCCAGTGTCCGGGCTGTGGGGAGTGGAATACCCTCGTCGAAGAGCATCTGCCATCGGCCAGCAAGCACCGCCTTGGCCGGGCCGGGCGCACGAAAGGCAGCGCTGCACCTGCACAACGCGCCCTGCGCCTCTCTGAAATCGAAAGCGGCAGCGAGTCGCGGCTTGTGACCGGTAATCCGGAGTTGGACCGCGTCCTCGGTGGCGGCATTGTGCGAGGCAGCGTTGTGCTGGTCGCCGGCACTCCCGGAATAGGGAAAAGTACGCTGATGACCGAACTCGGAGCGCTCATGCAGGACCGGAAAATCCTGTATGTGACGGGCGAGGAATCCGCTTCGCAGGTCAAGATGCGTGCAGAACGACTGGGCGTATCGTCGGACTCGTTTCTTCTGCTCGCGGAAACGGATGTGGAATCCATTATATCGAGTGTGCATGACGAGGCCCCCGATGTACTCGTGGTGGACTCCATCCAGACCATCTTCCGCTCCGATATCCAATCCGCACCCGGCTCCGTTTCCCAGGTCAGGGAATCGGCGGCCGCATTGATCCAACTTTCAAAAGCTACCGGGACAAGCGCGTTCGTGGTAGGCCACGTCACGAAACAGGGTTCCATAGCTGGCCCGCGCGTCCTGGAGCACATGGTCGATACCGTCCTGCACCTGGAGGGGGACCGACACCACACGTTCCGGATCCTGCGTGCCATCAAGAACCGATTCGGCTCGACAAACGAGATTGGCGTCTTTGACATGCAGTCCAATGGGCTCACGCCGGTAGACAATCCGAGTGTGCTGTTCCTCTCCGAGCGGGCCCGGAACACGTCCGGCTCTGCCGTCATCTGTACGCTCGAAGGAACCCGGCCCGTGCTGGCTGAAATCCAGGCCCTTGTCACACCGACCTCGTATTCAACGCCGCAGCGGACAACGACGGGGTTCGATGCACGCCGCCTGCAGATGCTTCTGGCGGTACTGGAAAAAAGAGGCGGCCTGCCCCTGTCCGACTACGATGTGTTCGTCAATGTGACAGGTGGTCTGAGACTGAATGATCCCGCCGCTGACCTGGGACTTGTGGCAGCCATTGCTTCTTCCCATCACGATTGCACCATCAGTCCCGGAAGTGCTTTCATGGGGGAAGTCGGGCTGGGCGGTGAAGTGCGCTCCATTGCCCAATTGGACGTACGCATGAAAGAAGCAGAAAAACTCGGATTTGACGAAATATGGGTGCCCGCCGGGACGCACACATCGCAAAACGCCGTCAGTCGGCTCGACGAATTACTGCAGCGTCTCTTCTGAGGTGCTCAATGTCACCCGATTCCAGCCCGACCAGAACATCGGTAGCCATTTCGAGGAACAGTCCGTGATCGAGTACGCCCGGCGTATCCAGAAGCGTCCGGTCCACTACGGCCGGATCGGGGATTCCCTCATCAAACTGCGCATCGATCACCCATAACCCCTGGTCGGTCACAACCGGGCCGTCTTTTTTCATGCCCATGCGCAGTTCGGGGCGGGCACCGAGTGATCGCAGACATCCCATGACCGGTGCCACGGCCATCGGAACGACCTCGATGGGTAAGGGCATGTGCATTCCCAACAGATCGACGCGCTTCGATGCATCGATCAGAACAATGAACCGGGCGGCGGAAAACGCCACGATTTTTTCCCGCGTATGCGCCGCACCCCTGCCTTTGATGAGGTTCAGACCGGGATCACACTCGTCTGCGCCGTCAAACGCCAGGTCAATCCTGCCATGCGTATCGAGTGTGCCCAGCCGAATACCGTATTCCCGGGCCAGGCGCTCCGATGCAAACGACGTTGGCACACCCGTGACTCGCAGGTTTTCACGCGAGATGCGTCGGCCGAGGGCTTCAATGGCCAGGGAAGCTGTGGACCCGGTTCCGAGACCCACCGTCATGCCATCCTCAACCATGTGGACGACGGCATCGGCTGCCGCCTGTTTAGCTTTCTTCCTGCTGGCTGCCATGACGCTTTATTCGTATCGGAGTGATTCTATGGGATTGAGGCGGGCTGCCTTGAATGCCGGATACCCCCCGAAAACGAGGGCAATCACCGTCACCATGACAACAGCACCGACAGCCCACCCGACGGGAAAGGCAGCAGAGATATCGAAATACAGTGCTACTCCGTTGCCGGCGAGTGCGCCCAGCAGAATACCGATCAATCCACCGATTTGACAAAGGAAAAATGCTTCAATCAGGAACTGCCGAAGGATGTCTCGTCGACGGGCACCGATTGACTTGCGGATACCGATTTCCCGCGTGCGCTCCGTTACGGAGACGAGCATGATATTCATGATCCCGATTCCTGCAGCAAGAAGCGATACGAGACCTATTCCCGCGCCGCCCATGGTCAGCGTACCCGTGAACGCCTCAAACACCGCCTGCATGGAGTCGTTGGTCGATATTTCGAAGTTGTTCGGCTCGCCTGGCGACACTTTCCGGATGACCCTCAGACGACCGGTAGCCTCTTCCTTCGCCGCATTGATCATGATCGGGTCGTGCACACGCATGGACACAGACGCAATGTTGCGCTGTGGCTGGCCAAACGCACTGAAACCTCGCGTGATTGGAATGAAAACACGGTTGTCCTGTGCGAATCCGAGGAAACTGCCCTTTTCTTTCAGCACACCAACTACCTGGCATCGCATTCCCGGAATTCGAATCTCCTTTCCAAGCGGTGACTCGTTCGGGAAAAGCACTTTTGCAATGTCCGAGCCGACAACGCACAAAGGACGTGCATAGAGTACATCCTCGTCCGTAAAAAAACGACCCTGCTCCAACTCGTAGCTGAAATTGTCGAGCATGTGCTCGTTCGTGCCCATCACGAACGTGTTGGGCTCCGTTTCCCGGTCCGCATAGGAGGCTTTTCCAATATCGAAATCTTCCAGAGGAGAAAGACTGACAGGAATCTGCATGGCTTCCTGCAGCCGCTCCACCTGTTCCCACGTAATATTGGGCCTGTTCCGCACACTGGCATCCAGGCTGCCGGTCTGGATGGAAGGCGTGCGTGAAACGGTAAATGTAGAAGCTCCCAGAAACTGCAATCGGTCCTTGAAATAGACATCGATGACCTCGACAGCTGTCACCGCCACAATGATGGCGAATACACCGATTACCATTCCCAACAGTGTCAGGGATGAGCGCAATTTGTGGTCGCGAAGCGATCCCAGAGCCATGCGAATTGCTTCAAGGAATGCCATCATGACCAGGATCCGTTCTGTGTGTCGTTCATGCGTTTCTACTCATAGCGCAGGGCTTCTATGGGAATGGAGCGCGCCGCCGTCCAGGCCGGGGCGAGTCCGAAAATCGTCCCGATGCCCACACATATGCTGAAGGCAATGAGCACAATGCCGACGCCAAGCTCGGCGGGCAGCACCAGGCTGATCACCATGGAAAGCGGTATGGACAATGCTACGCCGAGTATACCGCCCACCATGCAGATGACGATGGCTTCGATCAAAAACTGCATCAGGATGGAGATGCGGCGGGCCCCCACCGCCTTGCGGATTCCTATCTCCCGCGTTCGCTCCTTCACCGTCACGAACATGATGTTCATGACACCGATTCCTCCCACAAGAAGAGCCAGTGCCGTCAGACCAATTCCAATTCCGAATATGGCATTTTTGATGGGTGCAATGGCCTCGCGCAACGAGGCTTGTTCGTTGATTTCGAAATTGTCGGCCTCACCGGCCTCCAGTTGCCGTTCCACGCGTACAATACCCCTGATCTCGTCCTTGGCATCTTCAAGGGCAACCCCGGGGGCAACTCTGGCCCGTATACTGGCGTCCCTCCACCGGGTCCCGAAGTGGCGTTGGAAAGCGGTTATGGGAACGAACGCACCGAAATCATTCCCGGACACACCTTCCGCCCCCTCACCCTCACGTTTCAGGATGCCTATGACGCGGTACCTGTTTCCGCCGATCTGCATGGTCTTGCCAAGAGCCGTTCCGAATGGCCACAGCTTTTCGGCCACCCCTGCGCCGATTACGGCCACGCTCCGGGCGGCCAACTCGTCGACCTCCGTGTAGAAGTAACCTTCCGCCAGATCCACTTCCTGTACGCGTGGGTAGTTGGCCTGCGTACCTTGGATACTGATCCGTGCTATGGATTCGTGTTCAGACTTGGCCGTGCGACCCGTGCTCACAACGGCGGTCGCCCCCGCAATGAGACGAGCCTTCCGGTTGAGGGCGTCTGACAGGTCCTGGTCAATTCGTGGCCGGTTTATGTACTCCCACCACTTGAAACCGGGCCCACTCACCCACGGCCAGCGTTCAATGTAGACGACATCGGTACCCAGGGACGCAATGTCCTGCTCGAAACCCTGCTCAATTCCGCTCACGATTGTTGCCATGGCCGTGACCGACACGATACCGATCACGATTCCCAGCGTCGTCAGCACCGCACGCATTTTATTGCCAAACACGGAGCGGATGGCAATCAGAAACGACTCCGAAAACTCGAACAGGAAACGTCGCATGGAAACAGCGTTCATCAGTGAACAGGTAGAATGAACCTACGAAGGGGCAAAGGCGTAGTTGCACCTCTCACTGGCCATCACGCAATCATCATGAGCAAAGCGGGCATCCTGTTCGAGTTTCTGGTCTTTCTCCGAGAGCGAAAAAAGTATTGGTTGCTCCCGATCGTCGTCGTGCTGGTACTCGTGAGCCTGCTGATCGTACTTACGCAGGGCTCAGCGCTTGCTCCCTTCATCTACGCCCTGTTCTGATCCGGCCGTCAGGAATCCAGCGCCATCTCAAACCGCAGCCGGTACTCCCTGTACACGGTATTGTAGTCGGATTTGATGAGTCGAAAGCCGCTTTTGAGCGCCATAATCGTCATTCCCGGGTGCAGATTCGGAAATGTGTCGAAGGCAAACCGGCGGTAACCCATCCCGGTGGCACACTCAGCCATCTCCGACAGAAGCGCCGTGGCCACACCCTGCCTCCGAAAAGACGGAATGACACCTCCTTTCGCCGAGTAAAATATGAACCTGTTTTCCCGGTACCCCACCTTGAAACCAACCGGCGTATCGTCATGCCAGGCCAGCAGCATGACGAGGTCGTCGCGTTCAAACGTGTTGATGATGCGCTCCTCCCTGAAGATGGACCGATTCATGGTACGGATCACATCCAACCGCTCCGGGCCGACCGCCTCAATCCGGAGACGTGACGCATTGCGGGCGGGAATGGTTCGCACTGGAGTATAGTCAAACGATTCCATGACTCAAGTTAGTAATTTATGGTTACTTCCAAAAAACAGGGGGGCTTTTTTGCACTCCCCCCGTTCCGTTGGCTTCGCACAGGCAAGGTTCATAGATTGCACGGTCACTCAATGAGGTGTTCATGGGCAAGATCATCGCGGTAGCGAACCAGAAAGGAGGAGTCGGAAAAACGACGACAGCTGTGAACGTAGCTGCCTCCATTGCGGCCATGGAACACAGGACGCTGCTCATAGATTTCGACCCGCAGGCGAATGGGTCCTCCGGAGTAGGCGTCGATGTAAAGAGTGTGGCAGGGTCCGCATATGAAGTGCTGATTGGTGAAAAAACGGCTCCGGAGGTCATTTTGCCGACGGAGATGGAATTCCTGCATCTGTTGCCAAGCCACATCAACCTGGTTGGGGCTGAAATCGAGATGATCGACGTCGTAGACCGGGAGCGCATTCTGAGGAAAGCCCTTGCCGAAGTGCGAAATTCCTTCGATTTCATCATCATAGACTGCCCTCCGTCACTGGGACTGCTGACCCTGAACTCATTGACAGCCGCCGACTCCGTGATCATCCCGGTTCAGGCAGAATATTTTGCACTCGAGGGTCTGGGACAGTTGCTCAATACGATCAAGTTGGTCCGTCAGCATTTGAACCCGGACCTCGAAATCGAAGGCGTCGCGTTGACCATGTTCGACACGCGGCTTCGTCTGGCCAACCAGGTTGCCACCGAAGTCAGGCGCTATTTCGGTGACAAAGTCTTCCAGACGATTGTGCAACGGAACGTCCGGCTTTCAGAAGCGCCCAGTTTCGGAAAACCGGTGATCATGTACGATGCAGCCAGCACGGGCTCCCGCAATTATATTGGACTTGCGCGCGAAATCATTGCCAACAACGTGGCCTATCTGCAGACTGCAAACAACCAGAATTAGGGCCCTCATCCCATGACAAAACGAAAAGCCGCTCTCGGGAAAGGTCTGGGTGCACTCCTGCCCGATTCCGAATCGGAGTATCCAGCGGGCAGCCGGGATCCGGAAAGCCGCCTGTACAACTTCGAGGATCGCATACGGACATCCGGGAAAATCTCGGACATCGCAGTGGACCGCATCTCCCCGAACCCCTTCCAGCCCAGGGAAAACTTCGACGAGGCGGCGCTGGAAGAATTGGCACAGTCCATCCGTCACCTGGGTATTATTCAGCCGCTGACTGTTCGCAGCCGAGGACCCAATCAATATGAGCTCATCTCGGGGGAACGCCGATTGCGGGCAGCCAGTCTGGCCGGGCTCGAGCGTGTCCCGGCGTTCGTGCGAGAGGCGGACACGGAGGCCATGCTCGAAATGGCGATCGTCGAAAACGTACAGCGGGAGCAACTGAATCCGATTGAAATCAGCCTGGGATACAGACGTCTCATGGATGAGTGTGGGCTGACGCAGGAGCAGGTGGCCGAAAAAGTAGGGAAAAGCCGGCCTGCTGTGGCCAACTATCTACGCCTTCTGAATCTGCCACCGGTCATACAGGCGGGACTTCGGGATGGATACCTGTCCATTGGTCATGCACGGGCCCTGCTCTCTCTGGGAAGCGATGCCCTTCAACAGGATGTCCTGGATGCCATTGTCCAGAAGGGGCTTTCGGTCCGGGACACGGAATCCATGGTCAAGCGGTTGGCCTCGCCAGGCTCCAAAAAGAAGACAACAGCGTCCGAGTCCGAGTCCATTCCGCGCCACATCCGACTGGAATTGGACCGCATCACCGACCGGATCCGGAGCAGACTGGGCACGAAAGTCTCCATAAAGCCATCCACAGATGGCCGTACCGGTCGAATTGAAGTGGAGTACTACTCGGCTGAGGATCTGGAGCGCCTGGCCGATCTGCTTGCTGACGATTAGTACCTGTGATGTGCCGATACCTGATGCTGATCCTTATCGTGGCGGCCACGGGCATGTGGCAACCCTCGTGCGCCCAGGTTGCGAGCGATCGACCGGCCGAGCATTCACCACGGGGAGCCCTGTGGCGAAGCGCAGCTGTACCCGGCTGGGGACAGGTCTACAACGGACACCATATCAAAGTACCGTTTGTCTATGCCGCCCTTGGCGCACTGGTTGTCTCGACCGTCCAGAATCAGCGGGACTACACGCTCTACCGGGACGCTTTCCGGTACAAGGCCTTCCAGGAACTGGTAGATGCAGGGCAACTGGACAGCAACCCGAATGCGGATCTGATGCCGGCATACAACACGCTGGCCGCCGAGTTCGGTCCCATTTCGTCCCGCCCCATTGAGACGCGACGGAATAATTTCCGACGCAATCGTGACCTTTCGGCAATTGGCATCGGCTTTGTATACGGTCTGGCCTTGCTGGACGCTTACGTCAGCGCTCATTTAATCGATTTTGACGTGGAAGATGACCTTTCCATCCGGTTGCATGTCTCGCCCGACGGGCTGGGACCGGCCGTCGGATACCGCTTTTGAGGAGACAGAAAATGAACCTGTCCTCCCCGTCAGTGTAACCTGTTCCATCACAATACGTCCCATGATCGGCCCAAGGACGATCCAACTCCACTGAACCACTCCATCATGCCCCACGGCAACAATTCAATTGGCTCCATTCCGGGACTGACGGATGCAACCGCGACGGCCCGGACCAGTGAGCCTGGTCTGTTCAGGAAATGCCACGCATTTTTTGACGAGTCAGGTTTGTATTCCCAGATCAAGTCGGCTGGCCTTTATCCCTATTTTCGACCCATAGAACGTAACGATGGCACTCGGGCCATCATGAACGGCCGTGAAATCATCATGGCAGGCTCCAACAACTACCTGGGGCTTCTTTCGGATGAGCGGGTCCGTGAGGCTGCAGAGGCGGCCATCCACAAATACGGCACGGGATGCACGGGAAGTCGCTTCCTCAATGGTACGCTTGACCTGCACATCCAGTTGGAAGAACGCCTGTCCCGATTCATGGGTCGCGAAGCGTGCGTCCTGTTTTCGACGGGCTACATGACCAACGAAGGGGTCATCCAATCCATTGCGGGAAAAGGGGACTTCATATACTCCGACAAGGAAAACCACGCATGTATCGTTGCCGGTACGCAACTGGCCCGGGCCGAAACTATCCGGTTCCGTCACAATGACCTGAAACACCTGCGCCTGCTGCTGGAGCGCTCCTATCTCGACAACCCCGATGCCGGCCGCCTGATTGTAACCGATGGCGTCTTCTCCATGAATGGAGTCATGGCCCAGTTGCCTGGTCTTGCCGATTTAGCCGAAGAGTTCGACGCCGTACTGATGTCGGATGATGCCCACGCTGTGGGCGTCATTGGCCCCGGAGGACGGGGAACAGCGGCACATTTCGACCTGGGTGAGCGGGTTCACCTGACCACCGGTACGTTTTCCAAGAGTTTCGCTTCGCTGGGTGGATTCTGTGTCGGTGACGCCGATATCATCGAGTATATTCGCCACACCAGCTTTGCCCACATTTTCTCGGCCTCCATGCCACCTTCGAATGTGGCCACGGTCCTCAAGTGCCTGGAAATCCTCGAAGAGGAGCCATGGCGGCTCGACCGTTTGTGGGAAATTTCCGATTATATGCGCGACGGGTTCCGGAATGCAGGCTTCAACGTGTGGACAAGCCAATCGCCCATTATTCCCGTCCTGGCAGGGAATATGCGAACCTGCTTCGAAATGTGGCGCGACCTGCTCGATGCCGGTGTCTTCGTGAACGCCGTGGTTCCTCCCGCCGTACCAACCGGACAGTCCGTACTGCGAACATCCTACATGGCGACGCACACGAACGATGATCTCGATTTCATCCTCGATGCTTTTTACCGCGTGGGTCGCAAACACGGCATCGTGTCAAGCAACGGCAGTGCCGCCTGATGTCAACGGTGACGGTCAGTCAGGTTTCTTCCCGGAAGGACAACAGAGCGTTTCTCCGGTATCCTTACGATGCCTACCGGGATGAACCGTTCTGGGTACCTCCCCTCAGAATCGATACAAAGCATGTACTCAGCAGGAAGAAGAACCCGTTCTTCGACCATGGCGACATGCAACTTTTTATCGCGCGTGACGAGAAGGGTAACGTCGTCGGACGAATAGCCGCCATAGTCAACGGAGAACATCTCCGGAAATACGACGATGGCGTGGGCTTTTTCGGTTTTTTTGAGGCCGCAGATGACCTGGCCGTGTCAGAGGCCCTCCTCAGGGCGGCAGCGAACTGGCTCAGGGCGCGCGGGCTGACCCATATGCGCGGTCCGGTCAACCCGTCCATGAATGACACGGCGGGGCTGCTCGTGGATGGATTTGACAGCCAGCCGGCCATACTCATGCCCTACAATCACCCGTGGTATGAAGCGCATCTGCTCACATTCGGCCTTGAGCGTGCCATGACCATGTGGGCCTACTACACGAATATCAAGTACCTCCAGGATGCCAAGCTGAAACGCGGGTCGGAACTTGTCCTGAAGCGGTATCCCGGCCTTCGGGTACGCAACCTCGACATGGACCACTTCAAGCGCGATGCCGAGTATATCCGCGAAATCTACAACGAAGCATGGTCAGACAATTGGGGTCACGTGCCCATGACCAATCGCGAATTCGATCGGCTTGCCAAAGATTTGAAGCAGATCATTGATCCACGCCTGGTAGTGCTGGTGGAGGATGACGGCGACCCCGTTGCATTCGCCGTCTCCCTCCCGGATCTGAATTACGCCATAAAAACACTGAACGAAGGACGCCTGTTGCCGTTTGGATTTCTCAAATTGCTCTTTCTGGCGAAGAGCGATGTTATCCGGGAAATTCGCATGCCCCTCATGGGAGTCCGGAGATCACACCACGGTCGCGGCCTGGATGCACTGGTCATCAACCAGACCATTCAGACCGGACGTCGCATGGGCATTACCGGCTGTGAAATGAGCTGGGTACTCGACTCCAACAGTCGCCTCAAAAGCGCCCTCCATTCACTCAACTCAGCCGTTGACAAGGAGTATGGTCTTTATGAGATGCGCCTGCCATGAATGATATCAGGTTCGTCTGGTTCGACCTCGACGATACCCTTCTTGACCATAAGGGAGCCGAGTTGCTTGCGTTGGAGGCCCTTGTTGCACGCCATGGAACATTGTTTGGAGATGCGTCGCTCAGCGACGTCCGCAACGCGTATGCCCGTGTCAACCGACAGGTATGGACGGAGTACGCAGCCGGAGTCCGGGACAAAACCAGCACGAAGTACGGTCGCTTTGAGTTATTGCTTCTTGACGTCCATCCAGACGGCAAGGAAAACACAGTACTCCTGGCAGACGAGTATCTGCGACTCTATGCATCTTTCTGGAACTGGGTAGAGGGTGCACGTGAAGCCTTGATTCGAATGGCTGAGCACTACCCGGTCGGGCTGATGACCAATGGATTCACTGAGGTACAACACGCCAAGCTCCAGCGGTTTCCAGAGCTCTCCCGCGCGTGCTCACACATCGTTATCAGCGAAGAAACGGGTGTTCTCAAGCCGGATGTGCGTATTTTCCGTCATGCCGAGGAATTGTGTGGACACACGGGCGAACATGTACTCTACATTGGAGATTCGCTGTCTTCCGATGTGACCGGTGGTATCGGAGCTGGTTGGTATGTAGCCTGGTTTCATGGCGACGATCACCCTTCGCCCCGGGTCTTTTCGTTTCGGCAGTGGTCTGACCTGCTCGCAAAGCTGCTGGACGTCTGACTCGCCGTAGTGCCCCAACCGTGGCAAGCATCTCCATCTGAAACAAAAAAAGCCACCCGAAACCGGGTGGCTTTTTTGCGGACGGCCCTTCTTTCGAAGAAAACCGGCCAAATGTTCTCCTGACGCGAGAACCTTCCCGAAGGAAGGTTCTTGTCTTTTGGTGGAAAAGACAGCACACTGGGCGCTGTCCGGCCAACCAACGACCACCGAAGTGAGTCGCCAGCAGGTACTCCATCGTATGGGCACACGATAGAGAACGTCTCTCCGTACCTCAGGTCGTCTCGCCGCCGATTCGCTCCGAAAAACGTCCGGTCGGACAAAATCTGATTGCCTGTCGTCGTCCTGACATCGTCGATACACTCTTTGTGGAGCACACCTGACCAGCGTCGTGCGAGGCGCGCAGGTTCACCTGCCGTACCGGACCAATCCGAAGATCCGTCGCAGTACAACACCTTCCTGGCAGCCCAGCATCTTAACCGGCCATACGATGTCCATTCAACTGTCGGTAGCACGTGCAATACATGATTGCGTGAGAAACCTCTCATGCAGCCTAAAGACTCAGTCGCGTCAAGGAACGGTGCCGTCAGGCACTGGGAGAATTATACCCCCATTATCCTGTCAAGTCAATGCCAACTAATCAACAAAGAGTTCACACCGTTGTCCACACAGTTGTCCACACCCGGTCGGGGACAATGCAAAGGGCCCGGTCGTACGACCGGGCCCTTTGCTGCCCATAGTCACTGCGCGACTGAGTAAGCCGGAACGGCTTGTTACCAGGCGGCATGAGTGCAGGGAATGTACACATCCCGGCGGGTAAAAACAAAATACAATAACGGTAACATGACATAAATACGGTTTTACACGCGTTTTAAGGCCTTTTAAGCACAGTTATGGGGAAAGACAATAACGGCTTATCCCAGAATCTGTCCGAAAAATATGGACAGTGCCGAGGGCTCGAGGAGCAGTGTGGTAACAAGACCGCCCAAGGCTCCTCCGAGATGTGCTTCGTGAGCAATGCCTCCCAATGCTCCCTGCTGACGCTTTCTCATGGCGTACACTGAAAATCCCAGGAAGCCCACGGCAAACAACCATGCTGGCATCCATATCGCGAAAAAAAGCCCAATGCGATCGAACGGCCGGAACAGGCAGAATGCCAGCAACACACCCGAAATCGCACCCGACGCACCAACGGCAGCATATGCATGCGAATTTCTCTGCCACCACAGTGTAACGCCATGTGCCACCAGTTCGCTCACGAAATACACGAGAAGGAAACCGACAGAACCCATGAGCTGCTCCAAGGCGGGGCCGAAGAAGAACAGCGTCAACATGTTGAAGGCAAGATGTCCCGGTCCGGCGTGCACGAAGCCGGCCGTGAGCAGTCTGTAATACTCCCGATCCCTGAGGACACGGGCCGGCCTGAACGCAAGGCGATCCACCAAACCATGGTCGCCGTACAGCGCATAGCCACTCACCATCAAATTGATGAGAATCAGGAATATGGTAAAGGGTGTCTCTGTAAACATGAAAATGGATCGCATTCCTGAAATAAACGCGGTGTACGTCATGACAGGGATCAGGATTCCCCTTCTTGCACGCACACTCCGGCACTCGTACACTGTAATGGCTACAACATTCCGGAATGTGCACCATGAAGTTGCTCTTCGCCACCGACCTCAACGAGCCCCGATACATCACCGACGCCGCCCAGCAGTTGGCCTCCCGACTCGATGCGGAATTGTTCGTCGTGCACGTGTATGTGCCGTCGCCTGCAACACCATTGGGTGTGGATCCACTGAGTGGCTTCGGGGAGGTCTCCTACGCTCTCTATGATCCAACGGTAGAAGCAAGTATTGTCGAAGCCGAACAACACGACTTTGATACGTTCGTCCTGGAACGCTTCGAACGCCCCGTCCGTCCAGCCCTGCACAGTGGAGATCCGGCACGCGTCATCCTCGAAGATGCAACCCGCCTTGATGTGGACATGATACTCCTTGGAAAACCGCGCCATTCCGCCATTGAGCGAATGCTCCTCGGCAGTGTCACCAATACCGTCGCCCGGGAGTCAAAGCAAATGGTGCTGCTGATTCCTATGACCTGAACCTGGAATATCCTTCGTCCAGGAAGGCAACAAACCGATCGACATTCATCATCCCGAACGAGCGGCGAATGAGCGTTTCTCCGTCCGGCTCCACGACCGCATAGGTAGGCAAGGCTACGATTCCGGTCAGCCGGAGTTGATAGCGGTGAAACTCGTCACCGCGTTCAGGACCGTCCGTATAGAGCTTCAGCCTCACGAAGTTATTACTGAGACGCTCCGCCACGGCCTCTCTTGGAAATACGTTGGTTTCCATGGCGCGGCAATTCGTACACGTATAACCGGTAAAATCAACGAATATCGGAAGACCACGCTCGGATGCTTCCGCGATGGCCGCATCTATATCATCGACGTGCCAGCCATCGTCGGCACCAGCCTCAACAGATCCCGGGCTGGCACCAAGCATATTGAACAGCCCGGTATCACCCGCCTGCCTTGGAGGCAGATAGGCATCGAGTGCATTCAGTGGAGAGCCCAATAGGCCCGGAAACATGTAGAGGGACAGTACGAAAAACGCTGTAGCAGCTACCAGTCGACCGGCCCCTATGCTCTCCACCGGAGGCTCATGAGACAGCCTGAGCTTTCCAATCAGATAGAGCCCAGTCAGGAAGAAAAGGACCAGAATGATGGCAATACCCAGAGGCCGCGACAAGAGACCCCAGCCCCAGACAAGATCGGCATTCGAGAAGAACTTGACGGCTGCCGCCAGTTCCACGAAGCCGAGCACGACCTTGATAACGTTCATCCACGACCCGGACTTGGGAAGGTGTTGCAATGCGTTCGGAAAAAGGGCGAACACAACGAAAGGAGTGGCAAACGTTGCCGAGTAAACGACCATGCCCGATACGGGAAACAACCACGATCCGCCTGCAGCTGCGGCCAGGAGACCGGCCACAAACGGTGCTGTACAGGAGAAAGAGACGAGGGTCAGCGTAAGTCCCATGAACACCACGCCCGCGTGCCCACCCGTCGACGAGCCCATCGCATTCACACGATTCAACAGGCCGGATGGCACGCGGAGCTCATACAACCCGAGCAGCGAAAGTCCGAATGCCACCAGTACGAATGCGATGAACAGGTTGACAAACGGATTCGATGCAATGGTCTGTGCCCCAGCTGCCCCAACCAGCACCGCCATCACGATGCCGATTATTGTGAATGTCGCCACGATGGCCAGTCCATACGTAGAGGCAAGGCGCACCGAGGTGGCACGATCGTCCGCATGTTTCGTGAAGTAGGAAACCGTCAACGGGATCATGGGGAACACACACGGTGTCAAGAGCGATGCGAGACCCGCACCCACGGCCAACAACAGGAAGCCGGCAAGCCCCTCTATCGGTATACCTCCACCGTTCGAGGATCCGGATGGATCCGGATCAGACGATGCAAGCTCGTAGGTGGACTTCAGGGCGGCTTCGATCTCTTCGGAAGAAGCGCCCAGCTGCTGACCGACCGGAGCAATGGCTACAGGCACGGACAGGGCTTCGGTCTCTGGACGCAGGCAGACGCCAAACTCGTCCGAGCAGATCTGGTATCTGATCCGGGCATCCAGGATATGGGGCTCGCCTGATTCGACTGCGCCCGAGTCCGCATCAATTACAGCCGTGAATACGGCTTCTTCGTGGAACCACGTCAGGATCATGTCGAAATTCTCGTCTTGCCCCTGCTCAGGTCGTGCCTGGCCCATACCAGGTCGGGGCCTGATGGCATCGGGAACCGAATCCCAATCCACTTTCACACCAAATGGACGTGCACCAACCGTGCGGTCGGGCATTTCCGAGTCGAGAGCGTACATCTTCCAGTCGCCTTCCCCCTGAATGAGCGCCGTGAATCGCACAATCGCGGACCGACCGGCAGACACACGTTCGGGAGCGACATTCACGTCCCACGTGACGTAGTCGCTCGGGAGCCCGATGTCCGGGCCGGAGTCCAAGCCAAAATCCTGTCCCTGCGCAAGGGACGGAGGCATCAGCGCCACCAGCATGCCCGCCCAGAGAACGGCACGCCCCATCATTTCCGGCAGGAGTTGCAAAAAGGCAGCGCGGGTAGTCACGACAGCAGTAAATGGTTCAGTTGAGACAGAAACGACGGTACACCCTCCAGGTTCGGGAGCGGCGTACGTCTGTGAGCCTCACCGGACCTGCCGTTACACTGTCACGACGTGGCCACTTCCGGTTCAACCCTCACTTTCACGGTTGCAGCCACTTCCGGGTGCAGTTTTACCGTGGCCGTGTAGACACCCAACGTCTTGATATCGTCCTCGATCTCAATTTTCCGCCGGTCCACGGTGACGCCCTGGGCGGCCAGGCCATCCGCAACGTTGTTTGTCGTGATGCTGCCAAAAATGCGGCTCTCTTCGCCCACTTTGGCAAAAACGACCACTTCCATACTGGCCAGTTCCTTGGCCAGATTCTGGGCATCTTCCTTCTTCTTGCTGAGTTTGCGCGACTGCTGACGGCGCTCCTCTTCAAAAGACTTGATCACGGAAGCCGTTGCCTGGCGCGCCAGTCCACGGGGAATGAGGAAATTGCGGCCGAAGCCGGGTTTGACCGTTACGATCTCTCCCTGTTCGCCCAACTTGTCAACATCTTCTAAAAGTAGTACTTGCATGACCTTGGGAATTCTTACTTGAGCGAGTCAGCGACAAAAGGAATGAGCGCCATGTGCCGGGCCCGCTTTACAGCGCGTGTGAGTTGGCGCTGGAATTTGGCTGACACACCGGAAATGCGACGGGGTAGAATCTTGCCCTGCTCGTTCAGGAACTGCTTCAGCAGATCGACTTCCTTGTAGTCGACATATTCCGGCTCGGTGAATTTCGTCTCTGGAGACATGGTTGGAAGAGCGTCTTTCTTCATGTTACTCGGTGACCGCGGTTTTTTCCTGTGCTTTCCTGCCCTGGCTCGCCTCGAAATGGCGAAGCATCTTGGCATCGAGCCGGAGGGTCATGTAGCGGAGAATGTTGTCGTCAATTTCGAGTGCCCGCTCGAGGCGTGGAATCAGCGCACCGATGGAACGGAAGTGCATATTGACATAGTAGCCGTTACGCTTCTTCTCGATGGGGTACGCCAGGCGGCGGCTTCCCCATTCATCAACGTCAAGGACTTCTCCGCCTGCATCGGAAATGTATTCCGTAATGCGAGTGACAAGCTCTTTGACCTGTTCATCGCTGATAACCGAATTGACGATATACGTCAACTCGTACGTATTTCTTGTAGCCATGGAATCCCTTTGGATTTTTTGGATGACAGCCCATTGCGCATTGCAACGAGCAGGGACTGTTGTACAGAACAGTAATATACGCGTTTACACGACTACAGTCACATCTTTATCCAATCTCCACAGCACGCCCGAACACGTTACAAAGCTGCCAGTCGATCCGCATTATCGGCTGTTCGCAGAGACCGGATTATGGGATCCAGATCGCCTCCAATCACTTTCTCGAGCGCGTGGTTCTTGTCATCTCCTTCCAGACGATGGTCTGTGACCCGTCCCTGCGGCCAGTTGTATGTGCGGATTTTGGCTGAACGGTCACCTGTACTCACCATGGATTTGCGCTGCTGTGAGCGCTCAGCATGCCGCTCTTCCATCTCACGTTCGTAGAGACGCGAACGAAGCACCCGCATGGCCTTGTCCTTGTTCTTGTGCTGGCTTTTCTCGTCCTGGCACGTCACCACCAACCCGGTAGGAATGTGCGTCAGGCGCACTGCGGAATCTGTCGTGTTCACACTCTGCCCTCCGGGCCCACTCGAACGGAATACGTCCACCTTGACGTCATTCGGATGCAAATCCACATCCACTTCCTCGGCCTCGGGCAGGACGGCCACCGTGGCCGCAGACGTATGGATGCGGCCCTGGGACTCCGTGGCTGGCACCCGCTGAACACGATGCACGCCGCTCTCATATTTCATGGTCCCGAACGCGTCATTCCCACTGATGGAGAAGATGATTTCCTTGAAACCACCCTTTGTGCCCTCGGAAACCTCAATCAGGTCAACCTTCCAGTTGCGCGACTCGGCATATCGCGTATAAAGCCGGTACAGGTCTCCCGCGAACAGCGCCGCCTCATCTCCTCCCGTTCCTGCCCTGATCTCGACAATGGCATCCTTCCCGTCTTCGGGATCCCTTGGAATCAGGAGAAACCTCAGCTCATTCTCCACTTCCGGTATGCGCTCTTCCAACTGCTTCAGCTCGGCCCGTGCCATCTCGGCAAGTTCCGCGTCCTGTTCGTTCCGCGTCATGTCACGAAGGTCTTGCTCCTCGGCTACCAATTTCTCATACAGATCAGCATGCTGTACGATTTCCTTCAGCGACGTGTGTTCCCGGCCCAGTTCCCGCATTCGACGCGGATCTGTGGCCACCTCCGGATCTGCCATCAATGCCATTATTTCCTTGTAGCGGCGACGGATGCCGTCAATCACATCTGGTTTGATCATCGGGAGACTGGGATGAAGCTGATTCGCATAATGAGACTCACGCCTGTACTTGGCGCTTCGCAGGGCGGCCAATATAGCGCCTGCAGGCAATTCCTGACGATTGGCACGCTTTCTGCGATGGGGGCCCACGTACCCATAAAACTCCAGACATGCTTGCATCGCCCTACCACCAGATTACCGCGTCAAACGCCATACGCGGTATCCTTCTATGGATACTCACAGCCTGTACGGTCTTCTACGTGATCAACGGACTGGCCACGCGCCCGCTACCAGTTCCAGTGGAAAATTACAGGCAGGAAGGGATGTCCGACGAACACGTACTGTCCATTGCCCTTCAGCGAGCCATCGACAAACGTGCGAACGGCTGGTGGATCAATGATCACGATGTATATCTGGTATTCGATTCCACGCGCGACTACCAGATAAGCAGCACCATGTACGCCGCCTACAACATTCGCATGTCGGAAGATACGCACAGTTCAAAAATCGCCATACTTCCCTCAAACCGCCAGCGTGTGGCCGGGATGCGGCCGTAAGCCAGGAAAGACGCATTGTCGCCTGCCGACAGGTTCTATTCAACCGTTACGCTTTTTGCCAGATTGCGCGGCTGATCCACGTCGCACCCCCTGAGTACGGCAATGTGGTAGGAAAGAAGCTGCATCGGAATCACCGTCAGGAGCGGGCTCAAAAACTCGAACGTTTTCGGCACGCAGATGACGTGTTCACACAGCTCATCCAGTTCCCGGTTGTTGTCGTCCGTAATGACGATGACGTTTCCGCTGCGCGCAACAACCTCTTCGATGTTCGACACGACCTTGCCGTACGTGCTGTTGTCGCGCAGCGCAATGAAAACGACCGGCATGAACTGGTCAATCAGCGCGATCGGGCCGTGTTTCATCTCGGCCGCCGGATACCCCTCCGCGTGGATGTAGGAGATTTCCTTGAGCTTGAGCGCGCCCTCGAGCGCCACAGGGAAATTGAATCCCCGCCCCAGATACAGGAAGTTGGATGCCAGACGGTTCAGTTTGGCGATATCCTGTATCTGCTTCTCCGTGCGCAGCGCCTTGGAGATCTTCTGTGGCATGGTGTGCAGCTCAAGCAGGTATTCAGCAAAGGTTTCGGGCGAGAGCGTCCGATCCTTGGCCAGCGCGAGCGCAATCATCGTAAGCACCGTCACCTGGGCCGTGAACGCTTTCGTCGACGCGACGCCGATTTCCGGGCCCGCATGCAGGTATACGCCCGCATCCGTTTCCCTGGCAATCGTCGATCCGACCGTGTTCACAATACCATAGACGGGTACGCCCTTTGCGTGCGCTTCACGCACGGCAGCAAGCGTATCGGCCGTCTCGCCCGACTGGGAAATGACCATCACACAGTCATCCGGGTGCAGGATCGGGTCCCGATAGCGGAATTCGGACGCATATTCAACTTCGACGGGAATACGGGCCAGCCCTTCAATCAGGTACTCGCCTACCATCGCTGCGTGCCAGGACGTTCCACAGGCAGCAATCACAATCCGGCGTGCATTGCGGATCCGCTCCATGGAATCGGCAAGCCCCCCCAGGACGATATCTGTGCCCACGCGCCCGCGCATGCAGTCTTCGATCGATGTCGGCTGTTCAAAAATTTCCTTCAGCATGAAGTGCGGATACCCGCCCTTCTCAATCTGCTCCAGGTCCCATTCCAGCTCGTGGATTTCCTTCGGCATCAGTTCGTTGTCAATGGTGCGCACCTCGAACCCACCGCGACGAATGGTTGCCATCTCCCCGTCATTCAGATAGACCACCTTGCGCGTGTGCTCTACAATCGGAGCTGCATCCGAGCCCAGATAGTATTCCCGCTCTCCGACACCGATAACGAGTGGGCTACCGTTGCGGGCCGCAATCAGCAGGTCCGGATCGTTCGCCGAGACAAGTGCCACACCATAGGTCCCGTCGACCTGGGTCAGTGCCTGCCGCAGCGATTCCTCCAGTCCACTTCCGGTAAGGTCCATGACATCTTCCACCAGTCGCACGAGCACCTCGGTGTCGGTCTGACTGTGGAACGTATACCCCTTACCCGTAAGGCGCGTCCTGATGGCTGCATAATTTTCAATGATGCCGTTGTGGACGAGCGCAAATGTCCCATCCGTACTCAGGTGGGGGTGCGCATTCTCATCGCTCGGAAAGCCATGGGTAGCCCAGCGCGTATGCCCTATTCCGATGTGACCCGGAAGCCCCGCACCTACCGATGCTTCGAGTGCCGCGACTTTACCGAGCTTCTTGCAAACTTGCAGTCCGTCATCATCCACAGTGGCCACGCCTGCCGAGTCATACCCCCGGTACTCGAGGCGCTTGAGTCCCGTCAATATGATATCGGCCGCGTTCCGGTGTCCGAGATATCCTACAATGCCGCACATCGTGTTGTCTGCTGTGTCAAGAATGAAATGTACTTGGTGATTCCCTCATCCATGTAAGGTCGTTTCACGGCGGTCCTGCAGCGGAATGTTCCATGGTCCGTCCCACTACGCGGGCAATTTCGCGTACCCGGCCCATGAGTTCGTCGAACTGATCCGGGAAGAGTGACTGTGGTCCGTCGGACAGTGCCTGGTCGGGGTCCGGGTGGACCTCCACCATCAGCCCGTCGGCACCCGCGGCCACGGCTGCCAGGGCCATGGGGGCCACTTTGTTGCGTATTCCGGTTGCATGGCTGGGATCCACGATGACAGGAAGATGACTTCTTGATTGGACCACGGGCACGGCGGACAGGTCCAGTGTATTCCGCGTAGAAGGCTCGAAGGTACGTATGCCCCGTTCGCACAGTATTACGTTCGGGTTATCTTCCGACAATATATATTCGGCGCTCATCAGCCACTCCTCGATCGTCGCCGAGAGGCCGCGCTTGAGCAGTACCGCCCGCTTCGACTGCCCGACCGCCCGGAGCAATGGGTAGTTCTGCATGTTACGCGCACCAATCTGGAGAATATCGGCGTACCGCGCCACGAGATCCACCTGCCCGCTCTCCATGACTTCGGTCACGACGCGCAGGCCGTGGGCATCCGCAGCTTCACGCATCCACCGGAGGCCCGGTTCACCGTGGCCCTGGAACGAATATGGTGAGGAGCGCGGCTTGAAAGCGCCGCCGCGCAGAATCCGCGCACCCGCAGCCGATATCCTCTGTGCACTCTCGCGGATCTGTTCCTCGCTCTCCACACTGCACGGCCCCGCCATTACGGCCAGCTCCGTGCCGCCGACGGTCACACCGTCCAGGTCAACGACGGTCTCCGCATCTCTCCATGAGCGCGAGGTAAACTTGTAGGGCGCCGTCACGCGGTGCACCTCGGCCACACCGTCAATGAGGAGAATATGCCGGTGATCGAACTCCGGCTTCACACCGATGGCGCCCAGGACCGTCTGACGGCTGCCCGAAGAACGATGCACGTCGAAGCCGAATGCGTTCAACTTCTCAATGACCTGTTCAATCCGGGCTTCATCAGCGCCCACTTCCATTACCACAACCATGGATCACGCCTCGATTTGTACCAGATGATAACTTTTCTTTCCCTTTCTGAGTACGAGCAATTTTCCTTCAATCAGGTGCGATGCGCCGACAGTTGCCTGCTCATCCCCGATGCGCTCGTTGTTCACGAACAGACCGCCCGCGCGCACCAGACGGCGGGCTTCGCCGCGCGATGCGGTGAGCCCAGTGTGCTCACAGAGTTCCAGAATGCCCAGACCGTCCCCGGAGAACACGTCATTGGGCAGTGACGTGGACGGCACGTCGTCAAAAATATCGCGCAGATCCTTGACCCTCACCTGATCCAGGGCACCTCCGAACAACACGGAAGCCGCTGTCTCCGCCTGGTCCCGCTCGCTTTCGCCGTGCACAAGTGCGGTGACTTCACGCGCCAGGGCGCGGTGCGCTTCACGGCGGCCTGGGTGGGCCTCGTGCGCCACTGCCAACCCGGAAATATCATCCTCCGACAACCACGTGAAATATTTCAGATACGGCACCACATCCCGGTCATCCGTATTCAGCCAGAACTGATAGAACCGGTAGGGACTCGTGCGCTCCGGATCCAACCAGACGGTACCTGATTCGGTCTTGCCGAATTTTGTGCCTGACGCGTTCGTTACGAGTGGAAAAACCAGTCCGTGCACCTTGCTGCCGCGGACTTTTCGCACCAGATCAATGCCGGCCATGATGTTGCCCCACTGATCCGAACCCCCCATCTGAATATCGCAGTCGTACAAACTATTGAGTTCCAGGAAGTCATATGCCTGGAGCATCATGTAGGTGAACTCCGTATAGGATATGCCCTCCTCGGACTGCACGCGCCGCTTGACCGATTCCTTGGCCAGCATGTAGTTAACGGTGAAATGCTTTCCTACGTCGCGCAGGAAATCCACGAGGCCCATCGCGCCCAGCCAGTCCAGGTTGTTCACCATGACAGCCCGGTTTGAACCGCTGCCGAAATCCAGAAACGGCTCCAACTGCCGTTTGATACCCTCCAGGTTCTCTTCCACTGCATCGGCGGTCAGCATCTGCCGCTCTGCGGATTTTCCACTCGGATCCCCGATCAGGCCCGTTCCCCCGCCCACGAGTGCAATCGGTCGGTGCCCGAACCGCTGCATACGGGCCAAGCCCATGATGGGAAGCAGCGAGCCCACGTGCAGACTCGATGCCGTCGGGTCAAATCCGATATACGCCGTGCGCGAGCCCGAAGCTGTCCAATCCTCGAAACCTGGAGTAGCATCATAGATGAGCCCCCGCCACGACAGTTCTTCAAAAATCGTATTCGACATGAATTACCAGTATCGTTCAAGAGTAAACTTTTCGCCCAGATACCTGCGGCGTACTTCCGGGTCGGAGGCCAGCGCCTCCGCGGTTCCCTGCTTCAGGATGGATCCCTCATATAGCAGATACGCACGATCCGTGATAGCCAAAGTTTCGTGCACATTGTGATCGGTGATGAGAACACCAATTCCCCGTTTTTTCAGCCCGGCCACGATGGCCTGGATGTCTTCCACGGCAATCGGGTCGACCCCCGCGAACGGCTCATCGAGCAGGAAAAACCGGGGGCGCGAGGCCAGAGCCCGTGCAATCTCTGTCCGGCGACGCTCACCACCGGACAGCATATACCCCCGGGAGCGACGTACTTTTTCGAGACCGAATTCGCCGATGAGTTGCTCGACGCGCTTTTGCCGGTCCGAGCGAGAGAGCGGCATGTATTCGAGCACCGCCTCAATATTCTGCTCCACGGTCAGCTGCGAAAAAATGGATGCCTCCTGGGCCAGATATCCAATTCCGCGACGTGCCCGCTCGTACATGGGCAGCCGCGTTATACACTCTTCCCCGATGAACACTTCTCCTTCATTGGGCCGGATCAAACCCACCATCATGTGGAACGTCGTCGTCTTGCCCGCTCCGTTCGGTCCCAACAGCCCCACGATCTCCCCCTGCTCCACGCTCAGCTCCACGGACTTCACGACCGTACGCTTCCGGAATCGCTTGACCAGACCCTCGGCGCGCAGTACGAGGCCGCCTTCGGGCATGCTCCTGGATCGCTCCTCCAGTACACTTTCGAGCTGCGTAGCGGCCCGTTCAAGTTGACGAACAAAGCGGGCATCGTCCGTCTCCTCGTCTTTCGCAGTCGGCACGACCGGACTGTTGGGAATCATACGGTAGGCCCGCCTCCAGGCCATCGCGGCGTCGGCATTGCGACCCACCGATTCGTACGCCTGCGCCAGCAGCACATGCGCGAGCACAAACGTCGGTACCATGGCCACGGTCTCTTCCAGGAGTGGAATGGCATCTCCTGGAGCCCCCTCCTTGAAGTGCCCGATTGCCTGTTCTATTTCAGCTAATGCCATATCATTCCTGTCGTTTTCGCCCGTCTATCCGCTCGGCTGCAAGGCCCCGCATGCGGTCACGGAGCCTCTCGCGGTCGGGACGACGCTGGGGAACCCACAGATAACCGGGAAGATCTCTGACCTGCTCGAACAGGTTTTCCGTGTATTCGGTCCCGGCGGTCTCTCCAAGAAAGAGGACTTCGGACGGCTCTCCCCCCTCAAAGGCCACGAATACCGTATCGGAGAGGGCATCGAAAGCCAGCATCCGCTCCGATTCCGCATCATGTACGTACAGTATGACTTCTGCATTCGGAAACAGCCTCATGGAACTCAGATCGCCCTCCCGTGTCACCGCTTCAAGGAAGCGTCCTTTCATCTGGTCAATGCGTCCTCCGGCGCCAGCTGCCTGCCGGGCAACGAAGACCTGTCCGTAAGCCTTGAGCGAATCGGTCACGGACCCGGCGCCCGGCACTCCGCTGTCGTCATGTGATGTCGCCAGCAGACTGTCGGAGGTCACCTGGACACCCTCGTACCAGGCCTGCACTCCACCGAAATAACGCTGCTCCCGATTCCGGATGCCGGGCTCTGCGTCAATTACGATCATCGAATCGCTGCGGAGCGCGCCCGATTCATTGGCCACCACAACCGAATCGACGGCTGTCATGCGAGCGCCACCGAATCGGGCGCGCTCCGCAGCGATGAGCAACGTATCGGGCGGCTCGGCCTCGAACCGAGCCACCAGTATGCGGCCAACAACATTCGTCACGCCCGTAGACCCGTCGCGATGCAGACTGTCGGCAAAAATACGCGCCGTATCGGTACCCGCCGTATCTACCAGAACAACACCCACGCGCCCGGTGGCCCATGCCGTGTCCGCGCCAGGCAGGACCGAAAGAGAGTCGGCCCCAATTCGTACATCGGACCGTTCAAGCCACACACGACCCGCAAAATGTGCCCGATCGGAGCGCTTCGAAAACAGGCCTCGTTCCGCGAGCAGCACTCCGAGGCTGTCCTCAAACCGTACAGTCTCCGAAAAAAACGTTTCTCCGGTCAGGGTATGGTGTCGTGCCGAGGGAGCGCTCAGCCGCACATTGCCATCGGTAAGTACCACGTTGCCCTCTGCCAGCCCAATCCCCGTTTTCCGGTCGTAGCGAACCTGGTCAGCAAACACGGAGTCAGCCGCCTCTACTATGACCACGTTTCCCCGGAACAGGACCAGGTCGTTCCCTTCGTCGCGCGCCCGGTCTGCATGGAGTTCCGTCGTGCCCTGGGAGAACCGGGCGTTGACAAGCTCCGAGACCATGCGGCCAGCCACCAGACTGGTCGCCACCGAATCGGCTTCCAGGAATACGCGTCCGGTTTCCTGCGCCTTTGCGGCCCGGCCAGGATGGGTCGGAATCATGACGCAGAGGACCACGACCAGAACAGCCTGCTGCAGGGGCCGATTATGCCTATTCATGGTTGTTGCTCTCCCGGCAGCACACTTCCGCTGACGCGCGAGAGTCGCATGTCGGTCAGCGCCTCGTCCGCATCGAGCCCCCATCCGGACATGGTCTGCGTGGGCGTCGTGATGGTCGCGTAGCCCGGCGTCGACACGCGACCCGACGCCTCGGACCACGACAGGTGTTCGCTTTCCACGTGCCGACCATCCTGCGTCGTGGCAACCACCCTGCCTGTGGCTTGGAAGCGACGTCCCGATTCCACATAGACCACCTCATTGGCCACCACCAGTGCCCGCTCTCCCCCCGTGTCATCATGAATCTGGACTTCCACCCGTCGGCTGGACGAATCCACGCGTGCCAGTACCATGTACGTGCTGTCCGGCGCCTCGAATCGTGCCATGTAATCTGCCGTCAGCGTTAACCGCGGATAACCGCTCTCCATGATCAGAAGCCTCGTTCCCCATGCTTCCTGGTCGGGGTCCCCCTCGGACATCACCGTCTCTACGGTAACTGCACGCTCGTGCGGTGCACACGCCGAAACAACCAACAGCGCGGCGACAGACAGCCGCAATCCGGCTGCGCGGAAACGATTTGAAAAAGTGTCCAACTCAATCACTGGATTACCCATACTACAGCGAGAAGATACAGCGCGTATATTTCGTGTATGGGGCGAGATGCGGGAGCCTCTCATGGCTTTAGTCGAGGGTCGTATTGCCGATACGTCCTTTAAGCAGTTCGTCCATCTACTGTATACACAGTCATGCAAGCGACAACAATGAGTTTTTTCATAGAACCGGTCACCCGCGACTCCGTCGTGGTACAGATCGGCAAGGCACTGGACTTCCGGAACGCGGCCGACTTCAAGGCGGCTGTCCAGGAACAGGTCCGAAGTGGTGTCCGGAATTTCATTCTGGACTTTACCGACACCGGTATCCTCGACTCGACAGGGCTTGGATCCATATTCAGCCTGTACCGTCAGGTCTCGCCCATGAGCGGCCAAGTGGTCTTCGCATCGGTCTCGCGGCCTGTACAGGTCGTGGTGCAATTGACGCGCACATACAAGGTGTTCCGTCAATTCCCGTCGGTCGATGCCGCCCGTGAAGGAATCCGGTAGTTCCGGTAGCCCCCAGACCATGGAAGTCACCACGCAACATTTCCACGGCCTCGATGCCATCATGGATGAGCTCCACGCTCTCTTTGATACATGGGAGTCCGACGGTGCACTGCTCTCGCATCTGGATGCCAACACCGTCCAGCTGTTGAGACTTGCCCTCCATGAGTGGGTGGCCAACATCGTCCAGCACGCCGATTTCGCCGACAACGAACCAAGGGTCACATTGCAGATCGTTCCCAATGGACGGCGTGTGAAATGCATTGTGGAAGACAATTCCAATGGGTTTCCCTTCATGAAAGAACTCGCCCTCAGAGAACGGGCGCTTGAACCATTTCCGGAACGGGGCATGGGACTGCTCATGCTCGATGCTGCGACCGAATCATTTACGTATGCCCACAGTGAAGACGGACGACAGAAACTGGAGTTCACCGTATCAGGAGACAAGGAGTCATGGCTGAACATTCCATTTTAGTCGTTGAAGACGAACATACGCTGAGGCGCCTGCTCGAATACAGGCTCAGCAAGAAATACAACGTTCGCACGGCTGCGAACGGGGAAGAAGCCCTCGTGCGCGTCTCCGAGGAACTGCCGGATCTCATCATTTCCGATATCATGATGCCGAAAATGGACGGATTTGCACTCCAGGCATCGCTCCAGGACCGCAAGGAAACGAGCGTCATCCCGTTCATTTTCCTGACAGCCAAAGCCGATGAACAAAGTCGTCTCAAGGGCCGGCGGACGGGCGTCGATGATTACATCACGAAACCCTTTGACATTGACCAGCTGCTGGCGCGTGTAGAGCGCCTTCTGGCACGCACTTCCCATTTCCAGACGCAACTCGACGCGCGCATCGGCGAGGATTTCTCCCGCAAGCTGATACCCAAGCAGTTGCCCCGCGTAGACGGATACAAGCTGGAGTTCCACAACGCACCCCGGGAAGTGAGTGGTGGCGACATTTTTGACTGGACCGAGGTCAAGCCTGGCGTGTATTTCATCACGATAGGGGATGTGATGGGCAAAGGCCTGCAGGCCAAGGTATACACCTTCAGTTTCGTCGGATACATCCGCAGTATGCTCCATGCCCTGTTGCGCACGTCCGATTCCCCGGCCGAAATCATGGCACGGATAAACCAACTCCTCGTGGACGACCCACCGCTCGAGGATTCCTTTGCCACGCTGCTCTTCCTGCGCTGGGAACCGGCACGCAACCTCGTAACCTATGCCAATGGAGGCCATCCGCGCCCGGTTATTATCACTGAGAGGGGGGCGGAAATCCTGTCCTACTCGGACATCATACTGGGCCTCGACGGACACGCCGAATTCAAGGATACGGCCGTATCCATCCCGCCTGGAGCCGCCATCCTGACGTACACGGATGGTCTACTCGAACAACAGATGGCCTCAGGCGAACAACTGGGCGAGGAAGGTGTCATACGTGCAGCCGGCGAGGCCTTCGGGAGTGATCGTCCACTCGACAGAATCGTGTCCGGTGTGCTCTCCGAAAGTGCCAAGCCCGAGTTCGCCGACGACATCCTGCTCTTCTGGATGGAGCGGGAAGCGTCGATGGCTACTATCCGTCAGACACCCCGTTGGTTCTCACCTTTTGGCGAGAGCGCCGACCCGAAGTGATTCCAGCAGCCTGTCGACGTCGGACGTGTCGTTGTAGGCGTGGATGGAAATTCGCAGTCCCCCGTCTCGTGCGGAGACCAGAATCCCCTTCTCGGCCAAGCTGGCAGCGGCTTCTCCCGCCGATGGAAGGTCCACGAGCGTGATCCCCGAAACGCCGGCGTCATGAACCCCTGTCCATGTGTTGCAATTTTGTCATGCTTGGGAAAGGGGGGAGGAGGGTTGGGCGAAAATGTGAGTTCGAGCACAACCCGATCTCTTTCTACAATAATGTGGTCTACGAGGTTTTCCACGACGTTCCGCTTCTCCTTAAAGCTGAATTTTCGCCATTGCTGGTATACGTCATGAGCATTGGAGAAGACTTCGTTGTTGGAGAGGAAGTGGATCTTCAAACTGTCGATCTCTCCCTGTAGACGTGGGAGTTCCTCTTCCAACTGCTGATGGCGCTCTTCAAGAGGCTTATAACGCAATCCGAAGCCCGTTCGTGTAATCTCATCGTCGATGTAGAGCCGATATACCTTGTCCATCTCGGATTCGACCGATCGATGTTCTTTCGTGAGGACATCCAGCAGTTCCTCTTTTTCGACAATGGACTCCTCTGTTCGGCTCAGGAAGTTCGAGTTGAGTCCTTAATCTTGTGTAAAAGCTGGCGGTGACCGGAAGAGCAAAGGTCACCGCGTCCGCTTAGGTTGGCTTCTAATCACTGAAGTAACCCCAACCGAGTGAAACACGATGACCCGAGCACAGATTAACCTTGACGCCGAACAAATCCAAAACCTTCTCAGCGGAGATTCAGCTGGCATGCGCCTCCTTGTCCAACAAGCTGTAAA